>Ga0308005_10000043_pt1 | contig 44041 bp, 31 predicted proteins | sample Neamet67_FD_203142 | JGI IMG/M metagenome (GOLD analysis project Ga0308005, IMG submission 203142) | Marine microbial communities from water near the shore, Antarctic Ocean - #67 | ecosystem: Environmental > Aquatic > Marine > Unclassified | place: Southern Ocean | collected 2014-06-07 | reverse complement strand
CATCAACAACGGGAGATTTTTGGGCAGGTGCAGAAGTCGATGGTTCAACGATCTTGGGTGTAGCCTCGATCTCCGTCGCTGGTTCATCTGGGACCGAAACAGGAGAAGCCTTCTGAACAGGAGCATCGGACTCCGCAATGCTACCCAGTTTTTTGCCAATCCCCACCTCTGTGCCTTCTGCGACTTTGATCGTTACGATCCCAGAAGCCTCGGCTTCGAGCTCACTGGAAACCTTGTCGGTATCAAGAGTAACCAAAGTTTGCCCTTTCTTCACGAAATCACCATTGGAAACAGACCACGCAGCGACGGTGGCCCAGGTAATGGACTCCCCTGCGGCGGGAACGATGATATCAATCACCTGCCCGGTCGATTTCGGCTCAGCTGCAGAGACCGAAGTTGCTTCCGGTGAGCTGGCAACCGGAGCGGCATTTGCAACTTCTCCTTCTGCAATCAAACCGATGACTGTCCCAATTGCCACTTCTTCGCCCACCTGCACACTGATCGAGATCGTGCCCGATACTTCAGCTTCCAACTCGGTGGAAATCTTATCGGTTTCAAGAGTGACGAGGACTTGTCCTTTTTGGACAGCTGAGCCATCGGCATGATGCCATCTGGCCACGAGAGCCGAAGTGATGGATTCGCCAACGGGCGGAATTTTGATTTGGTGGGACATGGTCTCTTAAACTGAAAAGGCTTTTTCGCAGAGCATCTTTTGCTCGCGTTTATGAACGGCTTTCGAGCCGGTGGAAGGGCTGGAGGCGCGATCTCGACCTGCGTAGCGGACGCGGGTTTCGGTGATCTTACCAAGTCTGGGTTGCATAAAGAACCAAGCTCCCATGTTCAGGGGTTCCTCTTGGCACCACACAATTTTTTTAGCCGAGCGATACGGACTCATGACTTGTTTGACTTCCTCGGTGTGGAGAGGATAAAGCTGTTCGATACGGATGATCGCCGCATTCTTAACGTTGTTTTCCTCCCGGTAGTTGAGGAGATCGTAGTAAACCTTGCCGGAGCAGAAAATGACCCGACTCACGTTCTCCGGTTTTTCGAACTCGTAATGATCAGGAAGAATTTCCCGGAAACTGGATTCATCCAAAAAGTCCTCAACATGCGAGATTGCACGGGGATGGGTCAAAAGGCTCTTCGGCGTCATCACAATGAGCGGCTTCCGTGTCGGCGAGTGCTTTTGACGACGCAGCGCATGGAAATACTGGGCCGGGGTCGTGAAATTCCCAACGATCATATTCTTCTCAGCGCAGAGCTGGAGGAATCGCTCAAGACGTGCACTGGAGTGCTCCGGCCCCATCCCTTCATAGCCATGAGGCAAAAGCAGAACGAGCGAGCTTGGCGTTTGCCACTTGGATTCAGCGGAGGAGATAAACTGGTCAATAATCACCTGGGCACCATTGGCAAAGTCACCAAATTGCGCTTCCCAGAGGATCAACATATTCGGGCAGCCCAAGGAATATCCGTAGTCAAAGCCAAGAACAGCAGTTTCCGAGAGAAGACTGTTGTAGACACGGAACCGTTCCTGCTTTTCGCTCAGTTCACAAAGAGGAACGTATCGTTCACGGGTTTCGTAATCATAGAAAACAGCGTGGCGATGACTGAAGGTGCCTCTTTTGCAATCCTGGCCGGACAAACGCACGGGAAACCCCTCGATGAGAAGTGAACCAAAGGCCAGAGCCTCGGCAAAGGCCCAGTCAAAAGGCCCTCCGTATTGAAGGGCCTCGACACGGCGAGGGACGAAGCGTTTTGCCAGTGTCGGGTGCAATTGAAATCCTGCCGGAATAGTCGTCAGGACCTTTCCAATATGCTGGAGAGTATCCAAATCGATTCCCGTCGTGACAGCGTCATGAGAGTACATCGGCTGTGGCTCGGCGGTTGAACCGGTGTAAACGTCGAAATCCCGGTCCTGCTCATGCTTGCGCATGTCTTCAAGACCCGCATCGAGACCACCCCATATTTCGTCATAAAGAGCCTGGCCTTCACTGGCCGAGATCACTCCGGCATCGACAAGTTCGTCATGGAACAACTGTCCGGCAGTCTTTCGGCCGGAAATCTGCCGGTAAATTTGGGGTTGGGTGAAGGCCGCCTGATCTGTCTCGTTGTGCCCCTGACGACGGTAGCAATACATGTCGATCACCACATCACGGCCCCAGACCTGACGAAATTCCAGAGCAAACTCGGCCGCCCAAAGCAATTCCTCGGGGCGTTCACCGTTCACATGCAGAATGGGTGCCTCAATCATCTTGACCACATCCGTCGCGTAGGCCGAGGAACGAGCATCCGACGGCATCGTGGTGAATCCAATCTGGTTGTTAACGATAAGGTGAATCGTTCCTCCGGTACGATACCCACCAAGTTGAGACAAATTCAGCACCTCTGCCACCGGTCCCTGTCCTGCGAACGCGGCATCTCCATGAATGAGCAAGGGTAGAACAACCTTTCGACTCGTTTTGATCTCGTCATCTCCAAGGAGTCGTTGACGGGCCCGCGCCTTACCTTCGACGATAGGGTTAACGGCTTCCAAATGGCTGGGGTTCGCAGCCAAACTGACGCGAACTTCGCCATCCTGCAGTTGACGAACCTTTTCATAGCCGAGGTGATACTTCACATCACCGTCACCGGCGACAAGGTCGGGAACGTAGTTCGGCGTAAATTCATAAAGGAGAGTCGAGATCGACTTTTTCACAAACTGGGCGAGGACGTTTAGCCGACCACGGTGGGCCATCCCCATCTCGATCTCTTTGACTCCCGTGGAGGGACAACCTTCAAGAATCCGATTTAAAAGAATCATCAAGCCCTCTCCTCCCTCGAGTGAAAACCTCTTTTCTCCGAGGAACTTCTTACCAAGAAAACTCTCGAAAATCTCTGACTCCATGAGCCAGCGGAGGGTTTTTTTCTGGTCTTCCGTAGTGATCGGAGGTTGGCCGGCGCGATCCTCGATACGACGGCGAATCCAGTTTCGAACCTCGGTATTGTGGATGTGCATGTATTCAAATCCGGTTTTCCCCGAATAGGTCTCCTTAAGATCCTCAACCAAATCGCGCAACTTAGTTGGTTCACCTTTCCGGAAAAACTGGGTCGAGGCCTCCCGATCCAGATCGGACTCAGTCAGACCAAAACTCTCGAGTTCAAGGCGGGGATTAACCGGACCTGAATCCTCCAAGGGGTTGATGTGGGCCTGAGTGTGTCCAAGCGTCCTGTAGTTGTAGATTAAACTCACGACCTTACCTCGAAAAGAAAGCTGCTCTTCAGAAAGAGGCTGATCAATGCGATCATTTGCGGCTGCTCCAGCCGGTGTTCCGTTTGGTCCGCCTTTCTTCGGAACTTCTGACCCCAATTCGAACCCCTCAAAAAAAGCAGCCCAGTTACCCTCAACAGACTGAGGATCAGAGATCCATTGAGCGTATTTCTCGTCCAGAAGGGCGGAATTCAGACGGGGTGAAATTTGGGAGGACATGTTAACAGAACAGAACGTTATTCGCAGCAAGGCAAGATTCGAGCTTGGAAGTGCCCGAGCAATGCAGTTAGTTAATTCCCACACCCCCGCGAGTCAATCGCACAGCACCGATTCCACTTTAAAAAATCGCATGATCGAGATTTCTAGTCTCAGCAAGAGCTATGGCCGCCATAAAGCGGTAGATAAAATATCTTTCGAAGTCGCACGCGGCGAGATTGTCGGGTTTCTCGGCCCAAATGGAGCAGGAAAGACAACAACCCTGCGAATGTTAACCGGATTTCTCCCGCCCACCTCTGGCGCAGCCAGAATCGCCGGGAAGGATATTTTCCGTGAATCACTCGAAGTTCGGAAACGCATCGGTTACATGCCCGAAAACGTTCCACTCTACACTGAAATGCGCGTCAAAGAATACCTGCGCTTCAGGGGCACCCTCCGCGGACTCTCAGGAGGGAGGCTTCGGAAACGCATGGGAGAGGTCATGGATATCTGCGGACTCACCGACGTTCGTCGCAAAATGATCAAGACCCTATCGAAGGGCTACCGGCAACGGGTTGGCTTGGCCGATGCTCTCATTCACGAGCCCGATCTCCTCATTTTAGACGAGCCGACTAACGGTCTCGACCCCAATCAAATCCGCGCCATTCGAAAACTCATTCAAAATCTCGGAGAAAAACACACCATTCTCCTCTCGACCCACATCCTCAGCGAAGTCGAAATGACCTGTAACAAAGTCGTCATCATAGATGGAGGAAAGATCAAGGCCGCGGACACGCCCGGAAATCTCGTAAACTCTATGCGCAGGGCCGGACGAGTCACCGTCGAACTGCAGGTTCCGAAGGGCGAGGTTGAAGCAGAGATTTCCCAGTTTGACGAGGTCACTCGGATTGTCAGCGAATCACTGCAAGATGACTGGAATCGCTTCACAGTTTTCGTGGCACCAAAAACCGATACCCGTCTAAAGCTTGGCAACCTGGCGGCTCAAAAGCGCTGGCCTCTCCGTTCGCTCAGCCGGCGCGTCGGCACTCTCGAGGAAGTTTTCGTAGAACTCACCCGCAAGGACTAATCACAAATCGTCATGCGCATCTTCCGTATTCTCTACTTTAAGGAGCTAAAGACCTACTTTCTCACCCCTTTCGGGTGGTTGATTCTGGCCTTCGCCGCCCTCATGCAGGGGCTCATTCTTTCGACGGCCCTCAAGGGATTTTCCGACGAGGCCCAATCCGAGAGTCTCGTTTTTCTCAATTTTAATTCCCCGCTATTCTGGTTCTACTTCCTCTTTCTTTTTCCGGTGCTGACGATGCGCCTGTTTTCGGAAGAAACCCGATCGGGAACTCTTGAAGGCCTCCTCACCGCGCCTGTCCGGACCTGGCAGGTCGTGCTCTCCAAGTTCGCTGCCGCCTACACTGCGTTTTCCTTCCTTTGGATTCCTGCCTTCGTCCATTTTAAACTCTTCACCGTCTTAACTGACGTCCCTCCTCCATTCTCCAACGGAGAACTTTACGGAGCGATGATGGCAATCATGCTCATGGGGGCTCTTTTCACCGCCTTCGGCTGCCTGGCCTCCGCATTAACATCCAGTCAGATCATAGCTGGAGTCATTTGCGTCGGAATCCTCTTTATCCACTTTCTTCTAGGAACAGTAACCACCATTTTTGGCAGCCAGATTCCCGCCGCCCCGTTCTTTGATTTCGTCTCTTCGCAAATGCACCTTCGGGACTTCACGCGCGGACTCGTCGACTCCCGACCTCTCATTTATTACCTGTCGACTACTGCCTTCGTGATTTTCCTAACCTATCATCTTCTCGACTACCGGCGCTGGAAGCCTTGATCCAAAAGACCTATGGCTGATTCTGACTCCAACTTCAACATGGCGCCGCCTCCCCGCCCGATCAAACGGCTGGGACTGGGGCTCCGCTCGGTTCTGCAACTCCTCTTTGCACTCCTGTCACTCGCCTTCATTTTCTACCTGGCGATGACCTACTTCAGTCGTAAAGACCTGACCGAGAACAGTATCTTCACCCTCTCCGAGGCCACCGAAAAACTACTCACTTCATCAGGCGTGCAAGATCGGGAAGAACCGGTGAAAATCATCGCCGCCATTCGGAAGTCCTCCCCCCACTATGCCCGACTACGCCCCGTTATAGAGGAGTATGAAAGACTATCGAAAGGCAAGGTCACGATCGATTACCTCGATCCAATCCGCGATGGAGACCGGGCCCTTGAAGTGAAAAACAACTACGGTGGTGACCTCCTCGCAGATGAACTTTTCGAGGATGACCTCTTCATCATCGACGCCCGCCAGGGAGTCCCTGCAAACCAAGACGAGAAAATCAAGGCAATCAACAGCCATCTCCGCTATCTCAGGGTGAGCGATATGGTCGTCAAGCGCACCGATGCTAACAAGCAACGTCGCATCGTCGGCTATCAAGATGAAGAACTCATCAGTTCCATGATTCAATCTGCCATCGAAGGCCAACCCCGCATCATGTATCTGATCGAGGACAAAAGTGATGTTGAAGTCGGAGCTGCCGATTCACCTTGGCTCGTCCTCACCGAGGCTCTCCTGAAACAAAACATCGTTCTTCTCCCGATCAAGATTTCACAAATCGAAAAGATTCCTGACAACGCCGAGGGGGTGGTGATTGTCGCTCCGGAATATGACTTCGAAACCAAGGAGATCGATATTTTGACCGCCTACTGGAACCGCCCCGCGTCTTCCATCATCGCCTATCTCGATCCAAATCCACGTCCCATCAATCTCCGCGCCTTCCTCCGAAAAAATGGAGTCACGCCGCGCAATGACCGCATCATACGAACTCGAAACGGACGCACCGAGAGCCAAGTTCTGGCAACCTTCACCGCTGGTCTTGGCATCAATGGGAGCCTTGAATCAAAGTCCGTCCCCTTTGAAGGCCGCGTCAGCAGTCTTGAGGTACGGGAAGGAGCGGAAGATCTCGTCAGTAATGGAATTAAGGCCTACTCCATCATCGAGGCCGCCCCTGGTTTCTGGGGTGAGACCGAATATAAGAAACCGAATCCTCAATACGATGATGACGCAGACGAACGCGGTCCGCTCTCGATCGGAGCCGCCGTGATCCGGGGCAACGCTAACGCCGATAAAACGGCACCTAATATCTCAAAGATGATCGTCCTCTCGACAAGCGATTTTCTCGACCCAAAGCGTCTCGGAAACGAACAACTGGACTTCGTGAAAAACTCCACCCACTGGCTACTCGGTCGTGAAGACCTCATGGGGATCGGCCCTCGGGGAGTGGAGCGTCGGAAGTTGAACCTCATCAAAGAGGAGGTGAAGTTTCTCCACAACATCGTCGTCTTCTTCATTCCCGCCGGATTCTTCCTCATCACCATGATCGTTTGGAACGCCCGCCGAGCGTAAACTTCCTTTCACCGAAAGATGCGTTTTCTTCCCACTCTCTTCTTTTCCCTCTTCGCCATCGGCTTAGGAAGCTTGGCGGTAATTCAGCAGATTCGTGGGAATCTCGATTTCATCTTCGGAGCCCCTCCCCTCGAGGTTGGAGATACCGTTTACAAATTCGACCCCGACTCGGTCGGCCGAATGCACGTTCTTAATGATGACGGAACCCGCGCGGTCGTGATCAAGAAAGGAGGAGCCTGGATCCTGGAAGAACCCTGGCAGGACTACGCCGATGCCCGCATTGTCCGCTCCATCATCGATTTCGCATCCCGTCTCCAAATTGAAGACGTCATTGCCCGAGATGATGTCGAAGACCTCGCTGAGTTCGGACTGAGAAAGAACCGCATCGAGATCGAGCTATTCGATAAATCAGGGAGTCCGCTCTGCCACTTTAAGATCGGGCGCTACACCACCTGGAGAGGCTTCGATCCAACTCTAAAACTAGAGGACCCCACCCAGCGCCCTCCTAGTTTCCCCACGTTGATCATCCGCCCGGCTGAAGATGAGATGGAGGACTACCTCTACGTCTGTTCCGATTTTGCTGACCCCAGCCTTAGAGAAGTCCGCATTCGAGATCTTTTCAGCCAAAGCCTCCGACTCTTCCGAAACCATCTCGTTTTCTACAATGCTCCCGGGTTTGCCGGCGAAATCACCCTCAAAGAGAAGAATTCCGAAATCACGATCAAGCGTGATTCGATGAACAAGGAAGACGAATGGAAAATCACCAAACCCTTCGAACTCGCCGTCAGCCCGGCCAGTCTCAATCGGCTTATTCTCGGTCTCACAAAACTTCAGGCAAACATTGTCCTCGATGAGTCAGTCATCGCCCTCCCGGAGCCTCTGCTTGAAAATATCGAGCACACCATCAGCATCCGCTACTTCCTTCCTGACGGGTCGTTGAGCCCCCCCGTAACCGCCATTTTCTACCCCTCTGAAAACGAACAATCAACCGACGTGCCTGTCATCATTTCCGAGGGACCAGGAAAAAAGCGCTCCGCCATCCTGAAAGTTCCCAGCAGCCCGACTTCGATTCTTTCCAGCATCCCCCGCTCAGTAAACACTCTTCGCAGCCGTACAATGACCTCATTGCAGGTCAAACAAATCGAATCAGTCAAGGTGTCCGACTTTACCGGCCGGGCCGTTTCACTCGAGCTCGAACTTGATCCCCACGAACGAGCTCGGCGATGGTATGCTCGGGTCGAGGAAGACGGTGGTCAGACCGGCAATATTGAGACCTACAACGGTCCCGCCAACATTTTCCAGGTCAAGGAGCTCTTTGAGGTACTTTTCAAAGACGAGGTCGAAAGTTTTACCAACGATGCTTCAACAGACCCAAAGATCTATGGTCTCGACCAACCCATTCGGCGGATCAAACTCGGGCTCAGTGGTGGGAACACCATCAATTGCGTGATGGGAGAGAAGCTCCGCCCTCAATACTTTGCAAGACGCGCCGATGGTGGACGACCTCTCGAAATATCCGAGGAAGCCTACTCAGCTGGAATCAAAGGCGAATCCCACCGTGAACTTGAAATCGTCAGCCGTCCTCCCGAACCCAATGCGAGACCACCAAGCGGACTTGACCTCCTGGGTCTGGACAAACCAAAGGTCGCGACAATCAAGGGTATTTTGATTCATCTTGGCCAGGCAAACTCACGGCATTTCTTTGTCAACCGACTCGATAAAAAGGGCAACAACACCCCTCACGTCGTAGAGATCCAGCCGGAAGCATTAAATAAGATGCCTTTGGAGCCCTACCATTGGCGAAGCGTCCGCCTTTGGAATATCAATCGTTTTGAAATAAACGGACTAATCATCAAGAGAGCTGGAGAAGCAGCCCTTGAACTCAGCTATAACTTCTACAGCCAGGAATGGTCTGCGACAAAAGAAGGAAAGGACGTCACCTCCCTCCTTAATCCACACAAGGCCGAAAAGCTTCTCAAAAAACTGACCGACATCAGCGTCCAGCACTGGATTGGCCCGATCGCCGACAATGCCAGCTTTCGTCTGAGTGATCCAGCTCTTCAGATTTCCGTCCTCATTGAAGACATTGACGAAGAAGGGATCGAGCAAGGAAAAGTGCGACGCGAACTCCGGCTTTCCGAAGTGGTGGAGGGGCAATCCAATCGCTTGTATTACGGAAAAACGAACTCTGATCCAAACTACTTTCTTCTCGATGCGCCAACCTTCCAGAGGCTCTCGGTCGAACTTCTAGAAAAGTAATTCCGCACCGTGAAAATCAGCGCTCTTATCGTTGCCTTCGCTTTCATCGCCGGAAGCCTTTCAACTTCGCTCGCAAAATCAGCAGCAAAGGAGTGACCATTAACATGACGATCGTAACCGGAGAAACTCCTTCGATTAACGTCATTATGAAGAAGGAAAAAGCGGCCCAAAAAAAGTAAGTCAGGAAGTAATCTTCTTCCGAATCACCAGAGATTCTCTTCCACTCGCTCTCAATCGTTCCTGCTGGGTGGGCGGGATTTCCTCAACCGGGCAGGATTCGTATCCGAGCGTCTCGGTAAAATAATCCACCGCTCTCGTGCTAAACGCAAATACCCAGGGAATCCCGAGTTCTTTGGCTCGCTTCTCGGCAGCCTCAACAAGAAGATGCCCGTATCCCTGCCCGCCGTGACTCTGCTTCACGTAAAGGCATGCCACTTCAGCGCATCTTGGCTCTTCTGAAGGATGAAGCGCAATACATCCCACCACGTTACCATCAATCGTGAGCACAAGAAAATCCTGCAGCGAGGTTTCAATTTCTTCATAGGACCTCGGCACCAAGTGGGCATCACGCATCGATCGCCCCACCATTGCCAGCAGTTCCGAAATATCATCGGGGGCGATCGGACGGACCGAGAGGTAATCGTCCGCGTAAACCATCACCCCGACACCCTCGTTGGAAAAAAGCTCATCCATCAACACCCCTTGGTAAGTTTCATCTAGCAAATGAACCCGCGGAATGCCGCTCTCACAAACTTCCGCCGCGCGGTGCAAAAGATCAGCTCCCTCGCCCTCCCAATTCAGAGCCTTTTCGCTGGAGATGGCATTGCCTCCGGCCACTTGCTCCGGCAGCAGAATAATAAGCTTAAAAGCCCCAAGCCCAGCCGCAAAATCAACCACCTCCTGGCCAAACATCGTGAGACCAGGACTTTCGATCAAAGCCAACTGTCCCCTATTCAAAATGGCAGACACTTTCTCCTCATCGAGATCAACCGACTGCCACTTTAACTCACCATCAATCAAGAGGTGATCAATCCGCGCTTCGCCGCTCCCCATCGAAACCAGCACCAATCGCACCCCGATTTGTTGCAGCGCAATCAGATCCAACATCGCCTCGGCCAGCGCAAGCTCCGGCATGCGAACCGCGTTCAGAACCAGGACAAAAATCTTCCCCCGGAAAAACGGCACGTATTGGAGGACTGCTCGAACATCACTCTGCATGACTGAAAGATAGAAACCCGTGCCCATTTAAGCAAGAAGCTACCGGTGAAAGGCCCTCTTCCTCATCAAACAAAATGCCATCCAAAGCCCCCCCGCTGCTAATCCGGTTGCAGCAAACCAATCTCCGAACGCCGCATAAAGCGTCACCTTTCCTTCAGCGGGAACATAGACCGAGGCCCGAAGAACTCCCCGGTGAAAATGACTCCCATGTTCGTCGACCAAATGTCGTTTCTCCTTCGTATACGGATCGGTCAGAGATCCGGCAGCTGAAATCACTCCGGTCACTCCGCGATTTGCGCAGCGAACCATAGGGCGCCGCAGCTCAATCGTTCGAAAGACGGCATTGCGGAAATGTTGTGCCGCTCCCTCAGTTTCACCGAACCAACCATCGTTGGTAATGTTAACCAAAAACTGTGATTCGTTCCGAACAAACTTTCGGGTCACTCTCGGAACCGTATCTTCGAAGCAAATGGAAGGAATCATGCCCACCTCCTGATCCCCAAGTTTCACCCTGAGAGGCTCAAAACTGTTTCCCTGAGTGATTCCATTTCCAAACTCCACACCGGCAGTATCGAAGTAGAGCTTCCTCAAAAACGGGAGGTCCGGAATAAACTCACCAAGGATGACCAGATGGTGTTTTTGGTAACTTTGCCGCATGCCCGCTCCGTTGTCTGAAATGAAGGAATTAAAAACATCCGATTCGGGATCCATGGGATCGTCTCCTGTGTATTCGTTAAGCCCGGTAACAAAAGTAAAGTCGCCCATGCTGTCGACATACTCGAAGATACTTTCAATCCCTGGTCTCCCTACCGATGCTCCATCTTTCTTCAGTTCGAGAAAATCCGGAAGACACGCTTCCGGCCACACCACGAGATCGGGGAGTTTCAAGTCCACAATCACCTCTTCACTTCCCGCTTCCTGTAAGGCGCTGGCAGCCTCACCCTCAACTTCTGAGAGCCCGTTTTCAGTAAGCTCGATGAATCCATCGACCATCTCTTGAGGCTCCCAAAGCACCCGCCCTGCAATCTGGGGAATATTTTGCTGAACCAAGAGGACACGACCCTCGATCTTCGGAGCATTCGTCACCGAACTGAGACGCATCGTCCCCACCGTAAATGCAATCATGATCACCAGGAGAGCCGAAGCAAAATCCCAGTGGAGCATCCTCACCTCGTTTGCACGAAACTGTGAGTAAAAGCGTCGTGCTGTTTGAACGGCCACCGCACTCATAAAGACGGGCAGAAAAGACAATCCGATAACTCCGACATATTCCGCATTTTGCGCAAGGATGAGATTTTGAGCAAAAGTAACCCCGAGCCCATTCCACCCAAATCCCGTCATCAACCAACCCCTGATCCATTCCAACCCGCACCAAAGCCCGCCAAGCAAAGCCGCATAGCCGAGACTGATCCACATTTGACGGAATCTTGCAGGGATTCCCTTAGCGCTGAGAAATTCCTTCTTCCAGGGATTCCCCAGGGTCGCGGCATACGCACCAAAGAGCCCAAAATACACTGACAGATATGCCGAAAGGGCCACCGTGCCAGGCCAAGTGACCGAGCCCAGCCACTTGAGATTAATCACCCAGAAGCCCATCCCCGCAATCCAAGCCAAGCCAAAACCACGAAGACCACGCCGCTTCTCCCTCACTGTCCAAAGCAACGGAAGAAGCAGCCACATCCAGCCCCAAACCAACCATGCCTGGTCAAAAGGCGTAAAACACAGCGCCAAGGCTGTTCCACTCACTGCAGCGAGCAGGATTCTGACTGGCCCAATCATCACCCCATCCGCTCGTAGGCGTCTTTTTCGAGATCCGTCCAGAGGGCATCCAGCGAAGCCTCCACCTCGTTTCGGTCATCTCCTTTTCCAAACAGATAATATTTGATTTTGGGCTCGGTGCCGGACGGACGAACCGCAAAACGGCGACCATCGGCTAGATCAACAAAAAGCATGGAAGCCTCGGGAATTTCATCTCCTTCCTGATCGTAAAAGCCTCCCTTCGCATAGTCTCGCACTGCCACGGCAGAGGAACCGTCGATCTCTTCCGGGGGATTCGTGCTGTAGGATTCAACGAGAGCGGTAATCTTGCGGGCTCCTTCGCCACCTTCCATCACAAGTGATTTTCCTTGCTCCAGATAGACACCGTATTCCTCCCAAATCTGATCCCGTAGTCCTGCAATTGTCGTCCCTTCGCTCATGGCATAAGCGGCCAATTCGGCAAACATCACGGCCGAGGCATTGCCATCCTTGTCGCGGACGAAGTCCGACCCGAGATAGCCGTAACTTTCCTCTCCACCAAAGACGAAGAACTTGGAATACTCCAATCGAAGCTTCCGGCTCTGTTCTTCGGTAAGACTACGATAATCGCCCTTCTTATTCACAGGAATGGCGTCTTCATACTTCTTCAACTTCTGTCCGATGAACTTAAATCCGGTCAAAGTATCCACTACGCTTATTCCGTATTTTTCAGCGACAACCCTTTGTAAATCAGTTGTTACAAGAGTTTTTATTAACACTGCGCGACTCCGGTTACTCTCAGTGAGCCAACCCAGCTCAAACATACTCTTGATTCGATACCAACCGAGCAAGGAACCGATCTGATTTCCTGTTAATAACTCCATTTCACCCTCTCCATTCCGAACGGCAACGCCCATGCGATCGCAATCCGGATCAGTCGCAATCACGGCATCAGCACCCACCTCTTCGGCTAGCTCAATCCCCTTGGCGAGAGCTCCGGCATTCTCCGGATTAGGAGATTCAACGGTCGGAAAACGGCCATCCCCCCCATCCTGCTCGGGGACAGTGATCACCTCAAAACCAAGTTCACGGAGCATGGGCACAATGATAATCCCCCCTGTTCCATGGAGATTGGTATAGACGACCTTAGCTTTCCGGCCTTCAAGGAGATCCGGACGAAGGAGCACTGTTTTCAGCTTGTCCATGTAGGTTCGATCCATCTCGGCTCCCAGAATGATCAACTTGCCCTGCTCTGATTTAGAAAGCGGCTCGTAGTTTTCACTCTCCAGCGCATTGACCTCGGAAATCACTCCGTCAGCATGAGGTTCGACCAACTGCCCACCATCATCGATGTAGGCCTTGAATCCATTATCGTGGGATGGATTATGGCTGGCAGTCAGACACACCCCGGAATCGGCACGGAGATGACGAATCGCGAATGAAATCTCCGGCGTAGCCCGCTCTGCTTCGAAAAGGTAGGCATCGCAGCCTAAATCAGTCGCGACCTTGGCACACGTTTCGGCAAAATCGCGTGAAAAGTGGCGGGTGTCGTGACCGATCACCAGGGACGGACGCCCCTCGCCCGTGAAGCTTTTTTTCACGTAAGCCACCAGCCCGATCATCGCGCGCTTGAGATTATAGAAATTCATCGACGCTGTCCCCACACAGGGATGCTCGGGTCGAGCGAGAGGACCTCCTTTACCTTGCTCCGCCTTTGTCACAATTTTACCAACGGTGCGTCCACGTAATCCACCGGTTCCAAAAGCCATGGTCTTAAAAAAGCGATCGTCAATTTCCTGCCACTCGCCGGACTCCAGAAGCTCAATGATGGCGGCTCCCCCAACGGGAGAATTGGTCCCCTGAAGGTAAAGCTCAATATTCCTTCCGGCTTCGACGGAGACATCGCCGCGCTGCACGGCTTCATCGAGAAGGGATTTCCATTCGCTCATTACAAAGAGGATGCTAGAACGACCCCGCACAATGTCCATCCCTCGCCTTGAAGAAATCATTTCTCGCTCGCTCAGTAAACGGAAGGCTTTCCAAACACATGAAACCAACCTCATCCGCCTGATCGATGGCGCCGGCGACGATCTGCAAGGGCATATTCTCGAAAGCTACGGCAACGGTTGGATGATCTCCACCTCGGGCCCGGGGCTGAATCCGGAAATTCGAGATCAACTCAGCAGCCACGGAAATCCTCTCTACTGGAAGCGTCTTGACCAGCACCAGAAAGCGTCACCCGTTCATGTGAGTGGATCTGAAATGCCGGAGGTTTTCACCGGACAGGAAAACGGCCTGACCTGCCGTCTCTCGTTTCAATCAGGATACTCTCAGGGCGTCTTCATCGACCAACGGGAGAATCGGGCGACGCTTCGATCCATGGTGAAACCCGGCCAAACCGTCCTGAACACTTTCGCCTATACCGGATTTTTCTCCATCGCAGCCGCGGCGGCAGGTGCCGTCACTTCGACACTCGACCTCTCCCAAGTCTATCTGGACTGGGCCCGCGAAAACTTCCGATTGAATCACATGTCGCCCGATGATCACCACTTCTGTAAAGGCGATACCTTTCACTGGCTTCGTCGCTTCGCCAAGCAAGGGAGGACGTTCGACTACATCATTTTAGACCCTCCTACTTTCTCTCGGGACGACAAAGGCAAGGTCTTCAGAGTTGAGAAAGACTATAGCAGGCTTTTTGAGTTAGCTGCTACTTGCATCGCCCCTGGAGGAACAATCCTTGCCTGCACCAACTATCGAGGCATGAGCACGGCGGACTTTATGACCCAGCTCAATGGGGCAAAACTCAAATCAGCTAACATGCCTAACGATTTCACGGACAGGCCATACTTGAAATCTGTCTGGGCAACTTTCGCCTAGGCAAAATAATACCGCTTCATTCGAAGCGGTATTTAAAATATTTAAGAGCAGCGGGGGTTAGCCTCCAATCTGGGTGCTACCCTGAAGTGTGGCCCCTTCCTCCATGCTGAGAGTCTTGGTCTTAATGTCACCCTTGAGGAAAGATTTCTCTTTCAGCTCACAACGATTGGAAACAATCGCGCCTTCGACTCTTCCATAGAGCTTCACTTCACCGGCCTTGACGTCGCCTTTGATATTGGCGTTCTCGGCAATAGTCACCTTACCTTTTTCAGAAATGATCTCACCATCGACCTTTCCATCGATGATCATGTCGTTGGAAAACTTGATCGATCCGTTAATCTCGATTCCTTGGGTCAGGACGTTGGTTGCATTTGCCATAATCTCGCATTCACTTCACCAGCTTTCCTCGACCGTGGCAATGCCATTTTTGGGAAAGCTTTTGACAAATAGGCCTTCACAGTGGACCTCTCTCCTCAATGAGTTTTGCCAGCCAGTTCGAAACCCTCGTGAAGGAGCCTTCTCCTCTCATGCGTCGTTTCCAAAAACTGCTCGATCCATGCTCGGACGGGCAACTGGAGTCGAGAGCCCGTCAAAGCCAAGCCCTCACCCGCCGTCACTTTGGAAAAACGATGCGGCTCTTTGCTCCACTCTATCTCTCAAACGAATGTGTCAACAACTGCCAATACTGCGGTTTTTCGAGAGATAACCCAATTCTTCGCACGACCTTGACCGTCCCACAGGTGGTCGCAGAAGCGAAACATCTCTACGATCGGGGCTTTCGAAACATCCTCCTCGTTGCCGGCGAGCATCCCAAGTTTGTGTCCGGGGGCTACCTTCAGGAATGCATTGATGCCTTGAAGAGCCTTATTCCCACCCTTGGTATCGAAGTGGGCCCGATGGAAGACGATCAATATGGAGAACTCGTGGAACACGGCGCTGAAGGCCTTATTGTCTATCAGGAAACCTATCATCAGAAGACCTACGAAATTCTCCACACCGCCGGACCCAAAAAGAAATTTCACTGGCGCCTCGATTGCCCCGAACGGGCATACGCAGGCGGCTTTCGGCGTATCGGCATCGGAGCGCTCTTCGGCCTCGCAGGCTGGCGACATGAAGCCATTTCGCTAGCGACCCATCTCGACTACCTCATGCGTCACTGTTGGAAAGCGAGCTTCACAATCGCCTTCCCCCGCATGCGTCCCCATGCTGGAAATTACCAGTACACTCCAGACCCCGCACTATCTCTCAACGACCGAAATTTGGTGCATTTGATCACCGCGTTCCGAATGTGTTTCCCCCAGGTGGGCATCGTCTTATCGACAAGAGAACCAGCCGGTCTGCGCAACTCTCTATTCCCGTTGGGAATCACCCACATCTCAGCCGGTTCGCAGACGGATCCCGGAGGCTACACCGGAGCAGGCACCGAAGATCTCCACCTCACCGTGAAAGGGCGACGAGTCGAATTGGAGGAACAAGCTTCCTGCAATCGAGCCACCGGACAGTTTGAAATCGACGACAAGCGCCCCGTCGAAGAAATCGCCCAGCTCATGAAATCCCAAGGATTCGATCCAATCTGGAAAGACTGGGACCCAGCCATCCTCGCCACCACATGAAACTGAAAATCAACGGAGAAGACCACCACTTTGAAAAACGCCTAACTTTGAAAGCACTCCTCAGAGAGCTTGGGTTGGACGAAAAGCCCGTTGTTGTGGAACTCAACCGCGAAGCGCTGGCTCCATCGGAATTCGAAACGCGGGAACTTTGCGATGGTGATCAGCTTGAAGTCATCACGATCGCTGCCGGAGGCTAATCCCGCTCGTTGGGTGATGGGTCGCTCCCACTCGCCGCCGCCGGCGTCTCAATAACAATTTCGCGAACGGGAGCGGGCACCTCTTTATCCGCTTTGCTGACCATTAACGTGAAAATCAACGCTCCGATCACGATCATCAAACAGATCAGAAAGATAGACTGCATGATTCCCATGTTCCGCTGAAGACGAACCATGGTATCACTCACTTTCTCTTCAGTGTTTTGAACATTTTGAAAGAGATTCTCCATTCTGATGTCCGAATCACGCATCCTTTCCTGAACACGATCAAACGTCTGTATGGTTGCCTTGCTGGTGTCATCCATCCCCTTGAGGGTGTCGTTAAACCCATTCATTGATTCAGCGAGCTTCTCATCCTTTGAGTTATACTGCTTAATTTGTCCGTGGATATCCCGCAAAGCTTCCCCGACGATGTGCTGGGATTCACTAAAACTATCAAATCCCTTCATGGCTTCGGGGAGATGTGCCAATGAATCCCGGAGAATTATATTGTTTTCGTTCTGGGATTCCAATTGCCCTCGAACAGCTCGGACCAAATCTACCATCTCCAAATAACCTTCCGAAATCCTCGTAAGCTGCCGATCCCTTTTGGAAGGCCGTCTCCAAAACGCCCACTTACTCACTTCCTTTTCAGAGGCCCCAGGCTGAGACAGGGATGTGGCGTCTTTGTTTTCAAGGTTCATGACTTCCATTTCCTCTACCTTGGAACTCTTTAAAGCAGTAGTTTCCTTCTCAAGATCCTCCCGGGGAACAGGATCCTGATCGATTTGAGAAAAATTATCCTTAACCAGATCAGGCTTCGGCTTCTCTTCCTCTACAACATAGATCTCTTCGCGCTTCAAAAGGACAGGACTCACCTTAGGGGCTCGAAAATCCACTTTTATGAGTTCTGGCTCTTCCGCTTTAATAACTTCCTTCTCGGGTTCACCTTCATTCTCGACGAACGAAGGCTCAGTCACCTCAGCAAAAGGAATCGCCTCTTCTTCAGCCTCGCCCATTTTCCCAATGGCCTCGTCACCAACCTCCGATTCGCCATCAATTCCGTCAACCGGCACCCCAAGCTCATCCTCCGTCGACAAATAGATCTTACTTGGATCCAAGCGCACAACCTCAACTTTTGGGCGGGTGGACTCAAAGGCCACCACCGCTGGAGCGCCACCATAGACCTTGGCAAAATCAAGCTTCACCACATCCACTTTGGGGCGGGTGGGATTGAAGGCCTCCGGTTCCGAGACGTAACCAAAGTCGGATTCGTCAAAATCATCCAATCCGCCTAACGCTTCGGCTGGATCGTTCTCTTCTAACGGAGGAGATATTTCATGCGATTGGTAGGAATTTGACGAATCAAGCTCCCGAAGCCTTGACGACCTCTTCTTAAACTGCTCTTCCAGCGACAAGCCCTCCATTGTTAAAAAATCATTGTTTCCGATACCGGAGACACCTCCGGAATTCTCCTTCTTTAGATCATATTCTTGGTCACTCATCGCAAATTACTCTCCCTTTCTTTGACTAAAGCGGAATCAAAAAAAAACTGCAATGAAACGTCTTAAAAAGTAGCAATAAAATGATTTCCCTTTGCTGATCAAAGTATTTAACGAAACTGTCACATTCGTGTTGATTTAAGTAGCGGCTCTCCCCCCCTCGTCTTCGCCCGTCCTTCAAACGGGCTCTCTAAGACCGTATTAATGACGTCATGGCTTCCAACACACGGACTTCCCCGGACATCATCGACTTTGAAAAACTACCCCGACTAGATTGAGCGCTACAACGCTGGAAATGATCTTGATCTGAAAATACCGAAGTCCCGGGATCTTCAAAACTGGACTTCCTCCGGTGCGCATCAGGGAAACGTCGCAAGAATTTGAAGGAAGTTTACTCAGGACCGAAGCCAAGGAATTCTATCGCCTCCTCGTCCACAAAAAGCCATAGCTTCTTCCGCGATGGACTACTCTGAAGCCCTCGAAAAAAACTTCGGCCACTCCACCTTCCGCGACGGACAGCAGGAAGTCATCGACTCGATTCTCGCAGACCGCTCAGCCCTTGCCATCTTTCCCACCGGAGGCGGCAAGTCCCTCTGCTATCAACTTCCCGCCCTCCTTCTCGATGGCCTCACTCTCGTCGTCTCGCCCCTCATCGCCTTGATGAAGGACCAAGTCGATACCCTTGTCGCCAAGGGAATCTCCGCCGCTCGACTTGATTCCACCCTCTCGGCCGACGAAGCCATCTCACTCTATCAACGCCTCGAAAACGGCGACTTCAAACTCCTCTATGTCGCGCCCGAACGACTCGCCAACGAGAAATTTCGTGCGCGCCTCGCAAAGGTCAAACTCGCCCTCCTCGCTATCGACGAAGCCCATTGCATCTCGGAATGGGGCCACAATTTTCGGCCCGACTACCTCAAACTCACCCGCTTTGCCGACGAGCTCAAAATCCCTCGTATCCTCTGCCTCACCGCCACCGCCACCCCCAAGGTAGCCGAAGACATTTGCCGCTACTTTTCCATCCAAAAAGAAGACCACCACCAACTCACTTTCTACCGCCCCAATCTCGACCTCATCGTCACTCCCCTCGCCGGTCACGAGCGACAAACCCACCTCCTCAAACGCCTTCAGGATTCCCCCATTCAACCCACCATCATCTACACGACTCTCCAACACGGAGCTGAATCTCTTGCCTCTTTTCTGAAACGCAACGATCTGCCCGCCCGACCCTACCATGCCGGACTCCGTCCCGAGGTCCGCTCCGAGATCCAGGATGCCTTCATGTCCGGTGAAGTCCCCATCATCTGCGCCACCATCGCCTTCGGCATGGGCATCGACAAGTCCAACATCCGTGCCATTTACCACTACAACCTTCCCAAATCCCTCGAGAACTACACTCAGGAAATCGGCCGCGCCGGGCGCGATGGCAACCGCGCCCACTGCGAACTTCTGGCTTGTCGCGACGACCTCCGCACCCTTGCTAACTTTACCTACGGCGACACCCCGCAACCCGATGCTCTCCGCGCCATCCTCCGCATCCTCCTCGACCAACCTGGCGAGTTCGACATCTCCACCTACGAACTCTCCCGCTCTCACGACATCCGCCCCCTCGTCATCAACACCCTCCTCACTTACCTCGAACTCGAAGGCTTTCTCAAAGCCACCTCTCCCTTCTACTCCACCTACAAAGTGGCCTTCGCCCGCGATCTCGAACACCTCCTCAACGGCTTCGACTCAAAACGTCAGACCTTTCTCCGTAAGCTCTTCGACTCTGCCAAGCCCGGCTACAAATGGCTTGAAATCAGCCCCGAAAACTCCTCCACCGCCATCGGAGAAACCAAGGAAAAGATCATCAAAGCCATCGGCTATCTCGAGGACCTTGGCGATATTTCAGTCAAACCAGCCGGTGTCCGACAAGGCTACCGTCTTCTCAAAAAGCCCGACGACTTCGCCGCTCTCACCCAGCGCCTCATCGACCTCTTCCAACGCCGCGAAGAATCCGACCTCCAACGCCTCCAGGAAGTCGTCGACCACGCCCTCAGCCCCACCTGTCTCTATCGCTCTCTCCTGAGTCACTTCGGCGAAGAATTGAAATCATGCGGCCACTGCTCACGCTGCCAAGGCGACCAGCCACCTGCTGAACTCCCCTCCTCTCCCATACCCGAAATCTCCCAAGATGACCTCGCCCTCATCCGTCAGCTCATCGACGAAAAGCACTCCGGCCTCCGCACTCCACGCCAACTCGCCCGCTTCCTCAGCGGCATGACCTCCCCCACCACCACCTACACCTGGTACCTTCCTGAAGGAGCCCGCCGAAAACAACGCCTCACTTCTCACGACGCCTACTCTCTCCTCGAACACCACGACTTTCAGGAAGTCCTCGACCATTCCGAATCCATGGTCATCCACTAAAACAATCATCTCATGAAAAAATTCCTCCTTCTCCTCTCCATTCTTCCCTCCTTCGGAGAAGAACCCGTCACCCGCCTCGCCTGCGGATCCTGCTACAAACCCGAGCGTGACAACGGCATCTTCAAAGTCATTTCCGCAGACAAACCGCAAGCCTTCCTCTTCATGGGCGACAACATCTACGCCGACACCTCAGACCCAAAGGTCATGAAGGAGAAATACCGTCTTCTCAACATTCAGCCTGATTACGCCGCCTTCTCCAAATCAGTCCTCATCCTCCCCATCTGGGATGATCACGACTACGGCCTCAATGATGCGGGGCGGGAATTCGAAATGAAGGAGACCTCGGCCAAACTTTTCTTTGAAGCCTTCAATTTCCCCGCCGAGCACGAAGTTCGCAAAACACCCGGCGTCTATCATTCCCGCATCATGGGCCCCGAAGGCAAGCGTCTTCAGATCATCATGCTCGATACCCGCTACTTCCGCAGCCCATTAGTCAAAGTGAAGGAAGGAAAACGAAAAGTCTACGTACCCCAAACCGGTCCCGAAGCCACTATCCTTGGTGAGGTCCAATGGAAGTGGCTCACCTCCGAACTTAAGAAACCCGCCGAACTCAGGATCATCGTTAGCTCCATCCAAATTATAAATAACAAACACCGTTTCGAAAAATGGGCCAACATGCCCGACGAGCGAAAGAAATTTCTAGAACTCCTCCGCACCAGTAAATCCGGCCCTACCATCCTCCTCAGCGGGGACCGCCACCTCGGCGAAGTATGTCAGATCTCCCATCACTTCAGCCACCTCCCCTTCGAGCTTTATGAAATGACTACCAGCGGCATGACCCACGCTGGAGCCCCCGACGATCCATCCCTTCACAGGGTCCCTGGCACCTACACCCGAGCCATCAACTACGGTCTCATCGACATCGACTGGACCAACAAAAAGCCCAGCGCCACCCTCTCTGTCAAAAACCTCCAAGGTAAAGCTGAAAGCCTCACATTCGCCGACTTTAACCAGCAGCTCACCGTCAAATGACCAAGGAAAGACACTCTCCAGCGCGTCCAACCGACTAGGCATCTCTCAACCCAACAAGCTTCACGCCAATCCAAGTGGCGAGGGCGCCACCGTTCCTTTCCAAAACTCTGCGCCCGGAAGCACCGCTTCCTACAAGAGATCCATCTGGTCCTCATCCGTCGCGAATTTCACTCCAACCCCCAACAAGCGTACCGACTTTCCTTCCCCCCGACTCCACGCCAGCCGTAGTAGCTCTTCGTAGATCTCCTCGTCCATCGCACCTCCCGCCTTCTCCGCCGTCGTCTGCGTGAAATCCTCAAACTTCAGCTTCACCACGCGCGACTTGATCTCCTGTTCCGATTTTCTTTCCACAGCCTCAGCCACCTCTGCTCGTAACTTTCGTAGCACATTCAGCAACCAATCCACGGCATCGATATTCTCCCGGAACGTCCGCTCTTTTGACAAAGATTTCCTCGTCCGAGCCACCGAAACCTCCCGGTCATCCCGCCCCCGACAACGCTCGTAAAGCTCCAGCCCCCATCGTCCCAGTTGATCTGCGAGTTCAAACTTGGAAAACACTTGTAGATCCCCGCAGGTTTCGATTCCCATTTTCAAAAGCGTCTCCTGCCCCCGCTTCCCTACTCCCTGTAGCTTGGCGACCCGCAGCCCGCGCATGAAGCCATCGACCTCTTCAGACTTCACCTCCAACTGCCCATCCGGTTTGTTCCAGTCACTCGCCACCTTTGCAATCATCTTGTTGGGAGCAATCCCTGCCGAGGCCGTCAACCCGGTCTCTTGAAAGATGGCCTGACGAATCTCTTGAGCCAAAGCCGCTCCGGATTCAGCCCGATGACTCACATCGAGATAGGCCTCATCAAGGGACAAAGGCTGGATAAGATCCGCATAACGACCAAAAATGGCACGGATCATTTGCGACGCTTCCCGGTAAACATCAAATCTCACCGGTGTCAGGATGATGTCTGGACAGAGTTGGCGTGCCATAAAAACTGGCATCGCCGAGCGGCAGCCGTACTTCCGCGCCTCATAGTTCGCCGTCGTCAATACCCCGCGTCCCGAACTCCCGCCCACCCCAACAGGCTTGCCCTTCAGAGACGGATCATCGCGCACCTCAATGGCTGCATAAAAGCAGTCCATGTCGATGTGAATGATCTTGCGGGCCATGGCAGAACCTTAGCCACCATTGTTCAAAAGAACAAACCTCGAATTAGACATCAAAGAAATCGTCGCCAAACGCTCCCGACTTCTGAAGGTAGTAGTCGTATCCCCCAGAGTACTTCTTCACCTCGCCATTGTCGATGTGCCAGGTGTGCTCAGCTAGAGAGCGGATGAAGTGCACATCGTGCGAAATAAAGACCAAGGTTCCCTCATACTGCTTCAGTGCTGAAACCAGAGCCTCAATCGAAGTCAAGTCGAGGTGGGTTGTCGGCTCATCCATCAAAAGTAAGTTCGGAGGATCGACCAAAAACTTCACCAGCGAGAGACGCGATTTCTCACCACCCGAAAGAATCTTCACCCGCTTGGAAACGTCATCTTTCTTGAACAGGAAAGATCCCAAAATCGACCGCGCCTCATTTTCCCGCATCCCGCCACCCGCTTCCACAACCTCCTCGAGAACCGAATTATTCTCGTTGAGAGTGACCGCGCGGTGCTGGGAAAAGTAACCAATCTTCGTAGTGGTTCCGACGTTCCGTTTTCCAGTGTCTCCTTTTTCGATGCCCGCAAGCATTTTCATGAGAGTCGATTTACCAGCGCCGTTCGGACCCACCAGCACGATGCGATCTCCACGTTCAATATGAACATCAAGGTTCTTGTAGAGAACGTTGTCGCCATAGGATTTGTCGACATTCTCAAGTGAAATGACCCGCTGGGTCGAGCGCGGCGGCTGGGGAAAATGGAAGTGGAAGAGCTTGCGCGGCTTGCGCGGCTTGGGAAGCTTGTCCATCTTCTCGATCATCTTAAGACGGCTCTGCACCTGCGAGGCCTTCGAACCAACCGAGCGGAACTTATCGATAAACTCTTGAATCCGGGCGATCTCCTTCTTCTGGTTTTGGAACCCCTTCATCTGCTGATCGTAGCGCTCGTCCTTCAGTTGGAGAAACTTGGTGTAGTTCCCCTCGTATGCGATGAACTTTTGCTCATCGATCTCGTAAACTTTTTCGACAACCCCATCCATGAAGGAACGGTCGTGGGAAATGATCAGGAGCGCGCCGGGATATTGATTGAGGTAGCGCTGGAACCACATCAGCGAGTTTAGATCGAGGTGGTTCGTCGGTTCATCGAGCATGAGGAGATCGGGCTCCTCCACCAAAAGACGAGCCAAATGGGCCCGCATGACCCAGCCACCGGAAAACACATTCGCAGGCCGTGCAAAGTCTTCCTGGGAGTAGCCGAGACCAGCGAGGATCTTCTTGGCCTTGGGTTCCAGTTGATAGCCGTTGAGTTCCTCGAAACGATCTTGGGCGACTCCAAATTCTTCCGCATCCTTGGCAGCGGTCCGCATCGTCTCCATCACCTTGATCAGCTCTTCGCTGATCCCCATTGAAATCTCGAGAATAGAAGCTTCTCCGGGGTTGCCCGCTTCTTGCGCGAGGTAGCCTACGAGACCGTATTCTTCGCGATCCACTGTTCCTGCATCGGATTCCTCTTCGCCGAGGATGATCTTAAAGAGAGTCGATTTCCCAGCGCCATTGGGGCCGACAAGGGCAACGCGTTCCCCCCAGTTGATCGTCAATGCGGCGTTTTCAAAGAGAACACGACCACCGAGGGCCTTGGTCATTTTTTTGATCGTCAACATGGCGAGAGGGATGTCGGACGAGATCGCCTGAGAGTCAAGAAGTTTGCGGAGTGGCGGGGCTTGAATAGCGCCACTCCCACAAAAAAGCCGCCTCGGTTTCCCGAAGCGGCTTTGAAGGTTTTTATCCGGTGAGAATTACTCCTCGGAAGGACTCCACTCCTCGGAATCGTTGTTGCTGGTTGCAAGGTTGAATGCTTGCTCCAGACCAACAAGATCGCTGGATGGGCGGAGGGTCTCGAAGGACTGGCTCTCTTTCTGCAGCTGGTCTTCCGAGTAGGAAACTGCCTTGATGGAGAGACCGATGCGGCGCTCGATCTTGTCGACCTTGATGACGCGGGCCTCGACTTCGTCGCTGACCTTGAGGACATCCTTGACGCGCTCCACGTGCTCTTCGCTAAGCTGCGAGATGTGGATGAGGCCGTCGATGTCGCCATCGAGGCTGACGAATGCCCCAAAGGATGCGATCTTGGCAACCGTTCCGGTGACTTTGTCGCCCACCTTGAACTTGCCGTCGATGTCGGACCAAGGGTCGTTATCAAGCTGCTTGATACCAAGGGAAACACGCTGGTTCTCCTTGTCGATGCTGAGAACAACTGCCTCGACCTCGTCGCTCTTCTTGAGCATCTCGGATGGGTGGTTGATCTTGCGGGTCCAGGAAAGATCGGACACATGGATCATGCCGTCGATACCCTCTTCGAGGCCAACGAAGGCACCGTAAGCGGTAAGGTTGCGCACCTCGCCCTTGATTTCCTTGCCTATTGGGTAACGGGCTTCGATCTCGGACCATGGATTCTCTTCGAGCTGGCGGACACCAAGGGAGATTTTCTGCTCCTCGATGCTGATTCCAAGCACAACGGCTTTGATCTCCTGATCGAGTTCGAGAACATCGCTGGGACGCGTGATGCGCTTGACCCAAGAAAGCTCGGACACGTGGACGAGACCTTCGACGCCTTTTTCGATTTCGACGAAAGCACCGTATGGAAGAAGTTTGGTGACCTTTCCGGCAACCTCGGCTCCGATTGGGAAGCGAGCTTCGATGTCGGCCCATGGGTTGTCGGTCATCTGCTTGAGACCAAGTGAGACACGCTCCTTCTCGCGGTCCACGTCGAGGATCTGAACCTCGAGTAACTGACCAATGCGAAGCATCTCGGATGGGTGAGCAATGCGTCCCCAGCTCATATCGGTGATATGAAGGAGGCCGTCCATGCCCTGAAGGTCGACGAAAGCACCAAAATCGGTGATATTCTTGACCTGTCCCTCGACCTTGTCGCCAACCGTGACGGTTTGGAGGAACTTCTGACGAAGCTCGGCGCGCTCGGCTTCGATGACTTCGCGACGGCTAAGAACGAGGTTCTTGCGGTCGTCGTTCACCTTTACAATTTTGAATTCGTAAACATTGCCGACGTATTCCTGAAGGTCGCGGGGAGGAATGATGTCCACTTGGGAACCGGGGAGGAAGGCCTCGACACCGACGTTCACCATCAGGCCACCTTTGACAGCGCCTTTGACTTTTCCTTTCACAAGGCCACCGGACTCGTAAACTTGCATAATCTTGTCCCAGTTCTGCTTGTGAGCGGCCTTCTCTTTGGAGAGGACAATCAGTCCTTCATCATCTTCGAGGCGCTCAAGGAGAACTTCAACTTCGTCACCGACTTCGATATCTTCATCTTCGAATTCGGAAACAGGGATGGCTCCCTCTGATTTATATCCAATGTCGACAACAACGACTTGGGGGCGGATGTCAAGAATCGTGCCATTGACAATCGATCCTTCTTTAAACTCGCGGAAGTGCTCGTCGATCAAAGCGGAAAGCTCTGCATTCGCGGACTCCGCAACTGCGGTATCACTCATAACTGTAGGTTAGAATTTGGGTTAGTTTGGTTAATCGTCCAGACGACAGGTGCCCCACTGGAAGGAAACAAACATTACGGGGCGCCAACGTGTTCATTCCCGGCTCACTATCATCCTTCGAAAAGAACGAGCCATTCGCGTTTCCTACTCCTCGAAAAAAACGAAGACTAAAAAACGCGAATGGCACACTCGAAGGGAGTCGAACCCCTAACCTCCTGATTCGTAGTCAGGCGCTCTATCCAATTGAGCTACGAGTGCTAATTCGCGTGGCGGGACTCTAGGAAGAAACCAAGCTCCGTCAATACTTTAAGCGGGATTTTTAGCGATTTCCCCTTCAGCTCGAAACACCCTATTTCCTAGTCCAACAGACAAGGAGGGGACAGATTGTAATAACCGCAAGGATCAAGATGCGTCCTCCCCATGAACTTTCGGCTTTCTCCGACTCGAGTTTCAGGCTCAGTTTGAGCGTTTCGTCACCATTGACCTGAATCTTACGGGTAAAGATCACCGACTCCTCGTAGGCAGGAATGACGGGATCCAGCATCTGGCTCACCGGCTCGGTAATTCGCGTTTGGATTTCCGAAGAATGTTAAAGGAGAAATTTCTCACGCAGCGAAAGAGCCACGCGCGGGGAATCTCGACCTCATCCCAATGTTCGTGAAGTTTGAGAAAAGCATCGTGCACCACCTCTTCGGCAAGTTCCCGCCGTCCCAATAGTCCGAAGGCATAGCGAAGCAACGGACTTTCCTCATTGGAAAAGACCTCTTCGAGAGATCGTCGCTCATCAAGCGCCTTCCTTTTACCGGGGAGACGCATGATAGCTGGCTGTGAGGCCTTCTGTGAAATTGATTGGGACACAATAGAGCATTCTTTTCATAGGAGAAGACAGCACAAGGCGCTAATCATTGGAAAAAAGATGAAAAAAATCCAAGAACAATTTCTAGGGAGGGCGTTCTTCAAAAACCTCACTGGTTCGGTTACCGACCCAAGAGCGTCACTCCATTTTCATCCCCCGATCTGCCGCGTGATCTCCAGTGCAATTGCCAGAGCATCAGCGCCTTGTTGACCGGTCACCGCCGGAGTTTTTCCTTCGCGGACACTTTCCGCAAAGGCCGCCAGTTCCAGCTTCAAAGGTTCATCCTTTTCGACCTCCACTTTCGCCTGCTGAATAGCGCCTCCTTCTTTCCAATACATCTCCCCAGTCTGCTCCTGATAATCAAGCGAGAGGTAACCATCATCCTGAAACACCCGGATTTTCCTCATCCGTTCCGGACTAATCCGACTCGCAGTCACGTTCGCCACACAGCCGTTCTCAAATCGAAGCCGGGCATTGGCAATATCCTCGCTTTTCGTGAGCACCGGCACTCCCACCGCATCAATGCTGGCAACCGGAGATTTCACAAGATGCAAAATAATCTCCAGATCGTGGATCATCAAATCCAGCACCACTCCGATATCGATACTCCGGTTTGGAAACGGTGAAAGCCGGTGAGATTCGATGAATTTAGGACGATTCAACTTCGCTTCCAGCTCCCTCATCACCGGATTAAAACGTTCGATGTGACCAATCTGAAGAATCCGATCATGCTCGGCCGCTAAGGTCACCAATTCCTTGGCCTCTTCGACACTTGGCGCAATGGGCTTTTCCATCAACACATGGACTCCTCGCTTCATCAAATCTCCTCCCACTTCCAAATGCGCAACCGTCGGCACCGCCACACTCGCCAAATCACAAGCCTCGGCCAGTGCTTCCAATGAATCGACGGCCTCAGCCCCGAATTCATCGGCCACCGCTTTGGCGCGTTCCAGATCGGCATCGTAGACCGCCGTAAGCTCGACTTCTCCCAATAAAGAGTAGCATCTGGCGTGATTTCGCCCCATTGATCCTGACCCCGCAACTCCGGCTCTCAAACTCATGTTCGAAGTCCTCGCAGATCCCGCCTGCCTTGCCAATCAACTTTCCTCTTGAAAAATTTGATTTATCCCCAAGATTCCTGAACAACTTTGAGCGGCACATCGCTTACAACGTGCATACTAAGCAAATTGACATCCCATGATTGAAGTAACCGGTCTCACCAAACGTTTCGGCTCAAAAGTAGCCGTCGATGATCTCTCATTCTCAGTCAACAAAGGCGAAGTCCTTGGATTTCTAGGGCCCAATGGCGCTGGTAAGTCCACCACCATGCGCATGGTGACCGGATTCCTGCCCGTCTCCGCAGGAAAAATTAAGATCTGTGGCATCTCCATGACCGGCAGACCGAAGGCCGCCAAGCGCAAGATCGGATATCTCCCCGAATCTGCTCCTCTCTATAAGGATATGACCGTTCAGGGGTTCCTGAAATTCTGTGCCTCCTTGCGCGGACTCGGCGGCTCGGCAAGGCGACAGGCCGTCGAAAAATCAATCGAGACCTGCTTCCTCGAAAATGTTGCCCGCCAATCCATCGGCACCCTTTCCAAAGGATACCGGCACCGAACCTGTCTCGCGCAATCCCTCCTTCATGACCCCGAGGTTCTCGTTCTCGATGAACCGACCGATGGGCTCGACCCCAACCAAAAACTTGAGGTCCGTAAACTCATCAAAAATCTCGGCAAGGAAAAGGCCATCCTCTTCTCCACCCACATTCTTGAGGAAGTCACAGCCGCCTGCACCCGCGCCGTCATTGTTGACCAAGGCGTCATCGTCGCCGATGGCACCCCGGAACAACTCACCAAAGAAGGCGGAGGCTCGCTCTACGACCTCTTCCACAAAGTCACCACTTTTGAAACCCCTGCTGCTTAATCATTCCACTTCTTTTTCAGCATGAACACTTTGACCATCTTCAAACGCGAGCTAACGAGCTACTTCACGCAGCCAACCGCTTACGCCATCGTCATCATCTTTGGATTCCTCTCAATCCTCCTTGCCTTCACGATCGGAAACTTCTGGGCCATCGACGATGCCAGCCTCCATGGTTCATTCTTCCGCTCCATTCCCCTCCTCCTCATGATTCTCGTCCCTGCAGTCAGCATGAGACAGTGGTCTGACGAGCACTACACCGGCACCATCGAACTTCTCGGAACGTTCCCGATTAACCTACGTAGCGCCATCTGGGGCAAGTTCCTCGCTTCAGCCATGGTCTGGGCCCTCGCCCTCGCTCTCACCTTCCCCATCGTCTCGGCCGTCAACTACCTCGGCGATCCAGACAACTGGACCATCTTCTCCGGCTACCTGGGGAGCTTCCTAGTCTGCCTCACCTTCCTTGCCATCACCACCTTGGTTTCGGCCTTCACTCGCGACCAGGTTGTTGCCCTAATCGTGTCAGTCGCGATCTGCTGCCTCCTCACCATCTGCGGATGGGAGCCTGTCATCAATGAAGTCCGCCGCACTGGTCCAGACGCGGCTCAAGCTGTCGACATTATGACCAAGTTCGGCATCTACAGTCACTTCTTCGAAGCAACCCTCGGTAAGATCTCGATCACAAGTCTCCTCTACTTTTTCGGACTCATCATCATCTGTCTCCTCGGCACCAACCTGGTTCTCAAATCCCAGCGCGCCTAATCATTCTCTCAACTCCAAATTCATCACATTAGAATCATGAATCCCTTGAAGCCCATCCTTATTGGCCTCACCGGCGTTGGCCTCCTCTTCTTCGGCCTTTCCTTCGGCAACGAAGGTTTGGAACCCTACCGCTGGTTTTGTCTCCTCTTAGCAGTCGTCGCCCTTTCGTTCGCTCCGAACAGCCGGCTCATCAGAGCGGCCTTCGGAATCGCCACCCTCGCCACCATTGTTTTCTTTGCCACCCAATTCATTTCCAAGACCTCTGTCGGCACCAAGAACATCGATCTCACCGAGGACAATCGCTACACCCTCACCGATGGAACCCGCGCCATCCTCTCGGAACTCACCGAACCCGTCACCATCAACTACTATGTCACTCGTGACGTTGACGGAACTCCAGCTCACTTCAAGCGCCACATTCCCCGGGTCGATAATTTCCTCAGAGAGATCGAAAATCTCGCGGAGAACGATTTAATCACCCTGAATTTCGTCGATCCCGAGCCGAACACTGACGAAGAAGACGCAGCTCTTCTCGATCAGGTCCAGCAAATCGATGTCACTCAGGATGATAAAATGATCTTTGGAGCTTCCATCAGCTCTCTCGATAAAAAAACCGTCATCCCCGTCTTCGACCCTGATCAGGAAACCCAGCTTGAATTCCAGATCATCAGCGCCATTGCCGAGGTCACCACCCGCAATGCTCCAGTGGTCGGCCTCATGTCCGCCCACAACATGGCGATGGGTGGCCAATCCCAACGAGGCTGGCTTTTCCATCAAGTCCTAAAACGTAGCTACGACCTCATCGACCTCGGCATGATGCCAACAGCGTCTCTCGAAGATGCCTACGAAGACCGTAAATGGGGCGAAGCTCCCGACTACCTTGATCCGGAAAAAATCCCTCTCATGCTTGTCATCCACCCGGCCGGCATCACACCCGGGGCTGAATTTTCCCTCGATCAATACATCCTTCGTGGAGGCACCGTCATTGCCTGTGTCGACCCCATGTCGATGGTCGCTCAGCAATCCGGACGCTCGCAGATCCCGGGAATGCCTCCTCAAGGTGGCACCCCTCCGTCCTCCACCCTTCCTGCGATCTTCAAGAAGCATAATATCGAGTTCAGCGGATCCCAGGTCATGATCGACCGGGCCTATGCCACAAAACAAAATCCGGGCGTCCTTCTCCTCAACAAAGAGGCCATGCCGATTGAGGACGACATCTCTCTCTCCTCCATCCAGAACCTCGCCCTCCTCTTCTCAGGAGGCTTCTCAGGAGCCAATGGAAAGCCCATTGGAACTGGAGTCGAAAGCTCCCGCCTCGTCGAATCATCCTATCAATACACCTTCGTTGACGGACAAACTATGACCTCCCGTGAGGGCGCCGAGCAACTCCGCTTCGCTCTTGGAAGTCGCCGCGAGGACGATGAAAAACAAGCCTTCGTCACCCTCCTCAGTGGCACCTTCGAAACCGCCTTCCCGGATGGTGATCCCGCCACAAAAGAAGAGGAAGATACAAAAGAAGGAGAGAAGAACGAGGAGGTGAAACCAAAGTCCTCCGGTCTCGCAACCGGAACTGCTCGCGGAAACCTCTACCTTATTGCCGATTCCGACTTCCTCTATGACGGTATGGCCTACCAATTCCAACGATTCGGAAACAGCGGCTTCATGCAGACCGTCAGCGGAAATGGACCGTTCGTCTTGAATATCATCGACCAAGCCGTCGGTTCAAAATATCTCATCGGCGCCCGCGCCCGCACTCCGGTCTATCGTAACTTCACTGTTCTCAAGGACAAGGAAGCCGAGCTTGAAAAAGTCGCAGGAGAGCGCATCAAGGAATTTGAAGCCAAGGCCGCTGAGGCCGCACAGGAGATGCAAAAGATCCGCTCTCAGCTGACCCAAAATAACTCGGCTCAACTGACTCCTGAATATCAGGCCCAGATTACAGAATATCGGAAAGCCGAGGTCGATGCCCGCAAGGCCATCCGTAAAGAACAAAAATCTTATCAGTCCGAAATCGATGCCCTGAAAGCGGGCGTCTTCTGGAAATCTATTCTCATCGTTCCCCTCATCGTCATCATCATCGGCCTTGCCGTCTTCTTCTGGCGTAGAGCTCAGACCAACGCCCGCTAGAAAATCTCATCTCTCTAAATTCTCGAACCAGTCATTGAAACCATGTCACGACTACACCTCTTGATTCTCTGGATCCTAGCCATCGGCGCCGGAGTCTTGTTCCTCAACAACAAAAAGACCCTCGAAGATGCCTCTTCGGAAACCAAACTGGAAACCGGATCTTCCCTCTTCAAAGGAAGCTTGGTTGATACCATCGACGGTCTCAAAATCGAAACCAGCGAAGATTCAGTCAGCCTCAAGAAAGCCGACGGCAAGTGGGTGGTTGGAGAACAGCAGAACTTTCCCGCCAATCTGAATTCCGTCACCCGAGTCATCGAAGCTCTCCGCGACACCAAGGTGGCCCAAGGAGTTATTGCCTCCGACGAATACTACGATCGCTTCAACCTCGACCCTGAGGCGGAGGACACTACGGAACGCCCCGAAGTCATCACCTTGATGATCGAAGGCAAGGAAAGCGGAAAACTCTACCTCGGAAAATCCCGGGAATCAACCGGAGGAGGAGGCAGCACCGCCGGCCGCTTCATCCGCCTCGCAGATGACAACAGCGGCGTCTACATCGTCCAGCAAGATTTTGGTTTTCTCGGAGCCAACCCTGAAAACTGGATCAACAAAGTCCTCTCGCCCCTTGAAGAAGGAAGCATCAAAATGGAAGTGAGTGCCCCCAACGATACAAACTTCAAGCCTTGGACAATCTCCCGCAAGTCCGTTCTGGACGACTTCCTCATCGAAGGACTGAGCGAAAAGGAAGAGACCAAGACCAACGAAACCGCCACCCTTAAAAACGGCTTCGCCCGCGCCACTTTCATTTCTCTCCTCACTGAGGAAGATGCTAAGAATCGCTCCGATGAGAAAGGAATCCGTGAGCTCAAAGCCACTGACTCTGCCGGATCCACGTTTCTGATCACCATCATCCCGGAAAAGAAGGATGAGAAGAAAGAGGACGATAAGGACAAAAAAGATGAAGCCGCTGTGCCCCCGGCCATTAACTTCATCCTCACCGTTAAAGTCCTCGACGGCCCCACCAAACCCGAAACACCGACCGCAGATGCCAGTGTTCAGGACAAGGCCGTCTATCAGCAGCGCGTCGAAAATCTTGCCGAACTTTCCGCCAGCGTAAACCGCATGCGCGAGACCTATGAAGGCCGCTACTTCCTTGTCAACACAGCCGCTATTGGCTCTCTCACCAAAAATCGTGGAGAATTCATTAAGCCGAAGGTAGAAAAAAGAAAGCCAGTTTCTGTAACGACTGATCCCATCCCGGTCCCCACCCCGAGTTCCTCCGGTGCCCCGAATCTCATCATTCCCGGAACTCCTCCCCCAGGCATCGCCCGGCCAGTGGAAAAACCAAAAATCGAGGCCGTCACTCCGCCAATTCAAGTTCCTCCCGCCAAAGTACCAAAAACTCAACAAGACCCTCCCCCACTTCCCGGTTCTCAACCTACTCCTGAGCCTCCCAAGAAGCCGGAAGAAGCTAAGAAGCCTGCCGAGAAGGAGAAAACCGAAGAGGTCGAATAGAACTCACATTTCAGAGAACTTCAAACGCCGATCACCTTGTGTGATCGGCGTTTATTTTTATTCTAATATATTTGCCAACGTGTGAGCGACCGCAATCCTACTTATCAATCACAAGCGGTGAACCACCCGCCATACTCTGGACGTAGCATCTGGAGGCCTAATTGTTCATGAAGGTCCCTGAAAATGAGGAATTTGTCAGAAACAGACGTTCTTCAGCCTAAGGAAGCGGCAAACAATCATCCAGATCTCTTCTCGCAGAGACTCCCTGACTAGCTCAGCCCCCCACGTCGGCGGATCACCCACTCTACGGTCAAGAGAATCGCAAGAAGCAAAAACACCGGCCAAATATCCCAAAGGGAGGTTTCCCGCAACTCCGTGCGAGTTTCATCACCACGGAGAAAAAGTTCAGCTAAAGTCCCCTCTCCGTCAAAAACACGACCACCCGACATTCTGGCAATCGAATCGAGGAGCGGCTGATTCAAGGTCGTTTCAGAAAGTTCCACGGCACTGCGGGCTCCCACCACCCTGAAACTTGTGATGACTTCATCGCGAACTTTTACCTCATACGTTCCGGGCCTTCGAAACGGGCCGGCCAGGTTTTCATAAAGTCCATTGGAGTTTTCACGGAACTTCAGCGGGACCTGCGTCACCTCACCGGACTCGTGAGTGACTTCGGCAACCGGATCCTGATCCACGATCGGGTTAAGATTGTTGTCCCGCAGACGGGTCATGATGCGGACACGATCATCGCCGGTGTAGGTCAATTGATCAGTGCCAAGGCGGATTGTCTCAGTGCCTGCTCGGAGATTTGGCCCCGCTCCCCAACGGACAAGTTGCCCCCAAAAACGATGATGATAAATATCACCCACACCTTCACGAAGACGCCAGGTTCGGTCCGCCAAAAGCATGGCCACCTTTCCAGATCCAGTCTGGCGAGTCACTAAGAGCGCCTTTTCAGCTTCACGTTCCCGACGCTTGGCCACCTCCGAAAGAGCAGACTCAAGGCTTTCAGCCGAGGTCACCTTCGTCTTCTTCTTATTGGCATCCTCGGCATAAAGGAGCACCTCAGCACCAGGCTGCAGTCCCTTCACCGGATGACGCCAACGAATGACCGGGAATTCCTTCCATAGCTTTTCATTGTACATCTGCCCCTCCACCTGAGCTGTGATGGGATGATTGCGGCCTGTATTCGTCAGCGCAAAACGGAAGGTCTCATCACTTCCATAAAAAGTTCTCCGGGAAGATTCGTAATTCACTGGAATCAATTCCTTGGCGACATCCGAGTCAAAGGCGTGCGGCATCGATTCAGGACCGGCCACCAACACAAGCAAGGCCGCACGCTCCTTCACACAGTTCGAGAGGATATTCCATTGTTCGTTACTGAGGGAATCTGGCCCGATGTCCCCAATGATAATGACATCAAATTTCCGCCATTCATCTTCGCTCTCCGGCAGGTGGGTCGCATTCGCGTCTCCAAAAGGACGACTCGCTGATGCCACAACCTTCGGAGGAGTGTGGCCCGAGATGCGATCGGGCTTGAGAAGAACCGACTGCAGGTGAATGGACTGATCCCTGCCGTAGAAGAGGTTCCGCAGATAACGAAACTCCCATCGTGGATGCTGATCAATCAAAAGCACGTTCGTTCGGGCATCACTGACCACCGTTTGGAAGTTCCATTGATTGTTGTTCTCGAAAGTCTCATCTTCCAGCCCACTCAAGACGACCCGATACTCCCCCACGCCACCTTCTTCAGGAGCATGACGAAATTTCACCTCTTCGCGGTAGTTGTCCTGCGGAATTGATATCTCCCGCGAGTCCAGTTCCTTGTCTCCGGCAAAAAGTTGGAGCTTAGCTTTCTTTCCCCGATACCCGTCAAACTTCAGGAGCGCGCCAACCCGAATACGATCCCCCAAATAAACCGAATCCGGCGAGCGCACCGAAATGATAGCTGCATCCTTGGGAGGAACATCGCTCCCCGAAGGAATGACCGCAATTGGTGCATCCAAAATTCCAAAACGCCGCGCGACATCCTCCACACTCCCCGGCCTGTTGTGACGTCCATCACTCAACAAAACGACACCCGCCAATTGATCGGGCGGAACCTGATCCAAAACAGTCTCAAGTCCTCCGGATAAATCAGTGGCCTGATCCCAGCCTTCCACTTCGGTCTTGTCATCCATGAGAGCACGACGCGCAGCCCTGATCTCCCGAATCCCGACTTTGCCGTCCAGCTCCTCAAGCACTCCGCTGGCTTCCAATTGCTCACGAGCCAACTCCAACCGAGTCTTGGTTTGGCCATCATCAACCAAGTCCATTGAGGCCGAGTCATCAATCATGATAATGACTTCACGCTCGATTTCGCGTTCGACAAAACGGCTCCACACCGGCTGCAAAAGAATCCACAGCAAAAGACCCAACGTGGCCAGTCGCAGCCCCAGTAGCCACCCTCCGCGACGGGGACTAACTGCCGTTCGCTCGTAGCGGTAGCTCCAAAACACCAGCTCGGCACCAAGAGATCCAATCAAGGGAATCACCCAGGCCGGCCAAAATGGATTCACCTCCAGCCAACGGGAGAGAAGAATGATGACACCCCAAAGCACAAAGAAAATTGCTGTTCCGCGAAGAATCACTTTCATAATGTTCCTCCTTTCGTCCCTTTGGTTTTGGCCACTGATTTTAAAAACGCCTCGGGAATTTCGTCCCGCTTCTCAAAGTCCACCTTCACCTCCTCACCTGCTTTTCGCGACTTGGAAACCCAGCGGGCTAAAATCCCCTCCAAGAAAAACAAAGCCAAAGCCGCGATTGCGAGAACTTTCCAAATCTCCCGGCCAAATCCCTCGCCCCGCAAAGCCGCCAAGACATCCTTGATCGAGCCAAGCTCAATCAGATCGATCTCACGACGAATCAGACTACGGTCATCGTCATTCCATGCTTCGAGTCGACTCTCACCACCTTCACGGAGAACCACCAGTGGAACCTCCTTCTGATCAGAAAGTTCCTCTCGCACGCTCTCGGGAATCTTGACGAGATATTCGCCGGGAATCGCAGAGCCATCCACTTGTAGAGATTTGCCACGCCGACCGAGAAGAGCCGTGACGTCCCGGTCACGCCCCATGGGATCGCGGGCTGAAGACTCCCCCAGAATCACACTTCCTTCTTCCTGGCTAACTGCCATGAATGCCGAAGAAGGAACGATCTCCTTCACTCCATCAGGCCGGACCCAGCTCAAGGTCACATAAGCATCGCCCCAATCTTCCGTGTAGGTCGCCGAGATCGAAACAGGCTTCCCGGCCACCAACGGGATCTTGTCACTGCGACCTTCCGTTCCCTTGCTCTCGTAGATCGTGTCGGCATTAAGAACAATCGTCATTTTTTCATCCGCAACCACCGCAAAGACATAGTCGCCGGACATCGGAGGTAATAAGGAACCAGTCCAGGTCACTTGAAACTTATCCTGGCCCAGTTCTTTAGAGGGCGCTCCTCCTTGCCAATTGAAATCAATGACCGGGTCAATACGATCAAAGCCATCACGACGTCCTTCCAAAGGACGATACTCGGCGCTTAAACCACCACCACCGGGCAAGCCAAGAGTCGGACTCCAACTGGCACGAACGTTTAGATCGACCGACTGTCCCCCAGCCAACCAGTTTGTCAGCTCATGAACAAAGGGAACGAAACTAGGACGTGCCGGGAGGTTTCCCATTCGGGCATCCAAGGCGGTAGTTGTGACGATAATGCGACCGTTGCCGTAGTCCCGGGTTGCTAAAAATATTTCACCATCACTGTATCGCGCCGCCGCAATCGCGCCCTCAACGAGATCCGATGAGGCACGATACCCATCGATCACAGCATCCCCCAAATCCTGTCCTGCTTCATCTTTGAACAGGCGAAGCACCGGATGATCAAAACTCCCGGGAGCAGCCTGCACTCCGTTCTTGGGTAAAGTCATTTCCCCGATCTTCAGGGGCATCACCTGTCCGTCGCCCCCCAGCCATCCCTGATAAAACTCGGGTTCTACCTTGGGGCCCGCAATCACCCACAGGCCGCCTCCCTTAATCACAAAATCGGAAATCTTGGAAGCTACCGAAGCAGGTAGTCTCGCCACATCAGCCAGAATAATGACCGCGTCATCTTCCAACTTCTCCCGGGTCAGAGCCGCCGCATCAATGACTCTCGGGTCAACAAAGGTCTCTTCCTCTCCGCTCACCGGAGCCAGGGCAAGACCAAGGTATCCGCCTCCCCGTTGGAAGAAGGATGCCCCGCTATTCCCTTCGACAATCAAAACCGGTAGCGTCTTCTTGACCCAAATCGCCCGTTCAGCAGCATCGTCACCTGCCAAGTCATCATTCCCTTCAAGATCCACTTTGATCACCTGTGGCCCGACTTCCGGAAACTGATACCGGTAGTCAAGAATGGTATTCTCACCCGGAGTCATTTGACCAAGCCCCTTCGGTTCAAGCTCTTCTCCTCCGGCCGTGACACGCATAATGCCCGGTGTCACCACTTCGGTTCCCGTATTTTCCACGCGCACCCGAATTGCCACTTCACGATCTGTTCCCACCACATCGCGGGACATCTCAATCCCGATCACGGAAACATTTCGAAGTTTTTCAGGTGGAGCAAAAGTCCGGAGCAAAAGCCGCGGTTTTGAGCCATCCGGCAACCCATTCCAAGCATCACCGAGATTCCCCCACGAAGTTGCGCTATCAAGCTGCCAGCCGATTCGTTGCAGATCGGTAAACACCACCAGGTCCTTGGTACTTCCACGGCCTTCGGCAAGAGACAAAGTCGCGACGCCGAGAGCGTCGTGTGCTCTAAAAGGGCCACCGACAGGCTCCAATTGATCAAGCACTTCGAGAACATCCGCCCGATGAGTCAGAGGCGTTCCGGTTTTTAACTCAGGAGCAGGACCGCCCAGCACCACCGAAAAAGCCGTCCCCTTGGGCGCTTCTTTCACAAAGTCACGGGCTTCTTCGATCGCCCGCTCAAAGGCAGTCTTCCCGCTATCCCGTAAAAGCATCGAAGTCGACCCATCAATCACGAGCGCCACGTCTCGGCGCTCGCTGGTCTGAAATCGCTTTAAGTTCAGGTTTTTCTCCTGCCAGATGAGAAAGCCCGCACCCACAATCATCACGAGGGCAAGCATCCGCATGAGCCACTTCCATTTCACGGCAGATAAAACGAAAGACCCTCCAAAAGCAGCCATTCCAATCAAACCCATCGGTAAAACAAAGAGCCAGGGGATTTTCGAATCGGGCGGAACAAAGGGCCTTGCCACCGCAAGAGTAATCAGTGCAATGAGGAGACAACGGGCAATCATAAGCAGGAAATCCTCCCACTCCATTCGTTTGCGGCGCGCCGCCACGGTATCAAAAAGAAATCGCATTGCCCCCCAATCGTAGGGCTTGGCAGCCTGACGACGAATCAGGTGTAAGATGACCGGAATCAAGACACCAGCCAGCCCCGCTAGAAGCCATGGATTTCGAAAAAGCATCTTACTTCTTCCTCCTTCCCAAATATCGCACGAGAGCTTCTGAAACCGGCGTCTTGGTCGTCACGGGAACATAGTCGGCACGGAGGTTTCCACAGACACTTTCAATCGACGCGATGAATTCCTTCAGTTTCTCAAGATAGGCCGCCCGCACAGCCTGTGGATCAATCTTGAGCATCTCCTCAACCCCTTCCAAATCTCGAAACCTCTGAAAGTTACGAAATGGAAAGCTCAGTTCCTCTTCCGCCAGCAAGTGAAAGACCACCAACTCATGCTGACGGTAATCAAAGTGGTGCAAGGCCTCAACGATCTCAGCGGGGTCATCGAAAAGATCACTAATCAAAACAACGAGACCTCGCTTCGGAATCCGTTCCGCCACTTCATGAAGAACCTTTCCGACACCGGTTTCTTTGCCCGGTTCGGTATCATGAAGCTCCTGGCAAATACGCCGCACCTGACTCGGTCGATTCTCGGCACGCATCGATGTCCGGAGGGTGTCATCAAAGGTCACCAGCCCCGACGCATCACCTTGTTTAATAAAAAGATAGGAAAGTGCTGCCGCTAAATATTGGCCGTATTCGAATTTTGAGAGATCCGACTCCTCGCCCTTGAAGTTCATCGAGCCGGAAACATCGAGCACGATGGTGGCCCGTAGATTGGTCTCCTCGATGTATTGCTTGATCACATTACGATCACTCTTGGCCATCACCCGCCAGTCGAGGTTCCGCAAGTCATCACCGAGGGTGTATTCACGGTGCTCGGCAAATTCCACCGAAACCCCTTTATCAGGACTCGTATGACGGCCTGTCAAAGTTCCCTGTTTCCGCAAGCGTGAGAGCCATTCCAATCGACGCAGTGAGCCGACGACCTCGGGCGCAAGCAATCGCATGCACTCGGGCATCTTCAAATGATCAGCAGCTTCAGCCATTCGTGTCGCTACAGTGACTAAATCTTAATGTCGGCATCCTTCCCGCCGAGTTCCTCGACAAGCCGTTTGATGATGTCATCGCTCTTCACTCCCGCCGCCTCGGCATTGAAAGTGGTGAGCACGCGGTGGCGAAGCACCGGCAGGGCCACTGACGCAACGTCGCCCGTGGTGGCGTGAACCCGACCACGCAGCACTGCATGAGCCTTGGCTGCCGAAATCAACGAGATCCCGGCCCGTGGACCGGCCCCCCAACCAACCATTTCCTTCACAAATTCAGGAGCTTCATCAGAAGCCGGACGGGTCGCTCGCGCTAACTTGGCCGCAAAATCAATGACGTGATCTCCTACCGGAACTCGTTTCACGATATTCTGCAGGGAAACGATCTCCGGCCCCGTCATGATCGGTCTGACCTTTGCTGAATTTGGGCTTGTGACCCGACGAATGATTTCCCGCTCTTCCTCTTCGCTCGGGTAATCAACAATAATATTAAAAAGGAATCGGTCCAGCTGTGCTTCCGGCAGCGGATACGTTCCTTCTTGTTCAATTGGGTTCTGCGTCGCTAACACAAAGAAAGGATCTGGCAAATAAAGCGTTCGGTCTCCAACTGTGACATGGCCTTCCTGCATCGCCTCGAGCAAGGCGGCCTGCGTTTTCGGAGGCGTCCGATTAATTTCATCCGCTAAAACCATACTGGCGAAAAGCGGTCCGTTCACAAATCGAAAGCCGCGATGCCCGGTCTCAGGATCCACCTCCAAAACATCCGTTCCCGTAATATCCGCCGGCATAAGGTCAGGAGTAAACTGAATCCGCTTATACTGAAGGTCCAAGGCCTGGGAAACCGTCGACACCAGCAAGGTCTTCGCCAGCCCCGGAACTCCCACCAAAAGCGCGTGCCCCCGACAAAACATTGCCATCAAAACCTGCTCCACCACCTCATGCTGACCCACAATCACTTGGCCCAATTCCTCCTTCATTCGCCCATAGCTCGCATGGAGCTTCTCTACAGCAGCTTTGTCGTCACTCATGTTAGAACTTCCCTACGGATCCCCTCCAGTTTCTCTTGCTCATTTTTAAAAAGAAAATTGGGAATCTCCTTCATTCCCTCAGCACCTTCGCCGCATTTTTTGCGAAGTAGGTCAAAATAATATCTGCTCCCGCTCTCTTAATCGAGATCAGACTCTCCATCATCACCGCTTTTTCGTTCACCCAGCCGTCTGCCGAGGCACTCTTAATCATCAGATACTCCCCGCTCACCTGATACGCAGCCACCGGCAGCGTGGTGTGTTCCCGAACGTCGCTGATAATGTCCAAATAAGCCCCAGCCGGCTTCACCATTACCATATCTGCACCCTCTTCCTCATCGAGCATGAGTTCGCGAAGCGCCTCCCGACGATTCGCCGGGTCCATCTGGTAAGTTTTCTTATCTCCCGCCTTCGGAGCCGATCCCAAGGCCCCACGAAACGGGCCATAGTATGCCGAAGCATATTTCGCGGTGTAGCTGCAGATCGAAACATTTTCGTACCCCGCCGCATCCAACGCCCCCCGCAAGGCCGCCACCCGACCATCCATCATATCACTCGGCGCCACAATTTCAGCCCCCGCTTCCGCCTGACACACCGCCTGCTTGCACAAAACTTCCACTGTCGCGTCATTCAAGATCTCCCCGTCCTCCACAATCCCGTCGTGGCCATCAATATTATAAGGATCCAGTGCCACATCCGTCATTACCACCAACTCAGGATACGCTTCCTTCAAGGCCCTTATCGCCCGCGGCACCAATCCCATGCCATTAAAGCACTCTTCCGCCTTCTTCGTCTTCAAGGATTCTTCAATCGCCGGGAAAAGCACCACCGCCGGAATCCCCAGCGCCAAAGCCTCACCCGCCTCCTTCACCAAACCATCCAGTGACCACCGCATGCACCCCGGCATCGACTCAATCGCCTCGTCCACCTCCAAATCGTGTAAAAACAGCGGCAGCACAAAGTCCCCCGCGCTCAGCAAGGTTTCACGGGTCAAAGCCCGCACGCCGGGGCTCTTTCGATTACGTCGAGGTCGATTCGGTAAGTTCACGTGCAAACTCTAATTTCGAAATTCCAAAATCCGAATCCTAAATTAAGGTCCCTCCGTGGCCCACTCTCCTTTCACCGAACTCCTCCAAGGCGATCTCAAAACCCTGGAAACAAACCTCCGTAACGTCCTCGGCCCACATCTCTTGGAAAAAGACCACCTTTCGCTCCTCAATCTCGCCTGTGGCCGTGGTGACGAAACTGGGGTCCTCGCCAAACTTCTCTCCGAAAAATCCTCATCCGCTCACCTCCAGGGCCTCGACATCCGCGCCGCCGAAATTGGCCAAGCCAACTCACGCTGGAAAAAGGAACTTGCTGAAAAGAAAGCGAGCGTCGACTTCATCACCCACCGTGGCGACCGCCTCCTCGACCTCGCCGAAATCGGCACGCCCGATATCGCTTTTCTCCGTCACCAAAACTACTGGAACGACAAACCCGTCTGGACCCGGATTTTCGACCAAGCCCTCGAGCGACTCCACGAAGACGGCCTCCTCGTCATCACCTCCTATTTCGACAAAGAGCACGAACTCGCCACCGCCGCCCTCGAAAACCTCGGTGCCATCCAAGTCGGATCCATCATCAACCCCAACTCCCGCGCCCTCTCCGACGCCCCCGGAAAATCCGTCGACAAACACCTCGCCGTCTTCAAGAAAAAGTAAAGGAGCCGCGGCGCCCCGCCGCATCTACCCCGCATCCAAGTTCATCGCTCAAATCGCACCCTTCACCAGCAACAGCCTCTCTTCACTTGGATAAAGATTCGGCTCAAAATGATTCATCACGAATGCGAACGACTCCCCTGTTTCGGCGTTTGCCATTCCGTAGCTTCCTCCTGCTCCCGGATGGCCAAAGCAATTCTTCTCCGGCCCCAGCCCCAACATCATCCCAAACCCAAACAAGTTCTCCACCCGCTGAATCACATCCATCCCCTCCACCCTTTTCCTCACCAACTCCTCCAAAAAATCCTGCCTTAACACCCAGTCGTAATACTTCGCCAGCCCGCGCGCTGATCCCACTCCCCCCATCGCAGGAAACCCCGCCTCCCAGGCCCTTGGCTGATTCATCTCACTCACCCCAGCCAGATCAGACGGCGAAGAAAACGCCAACCTCGTCAGCGACTTTTTATCCAGCAGCGCCTCATAAAACGGCTTCGGTTCACCCGCTTTCCCAAACCTCGCCGGAATCAATTCCGCCACCCGATGATGCTCTATCTCGGGCAGCCCAATCCAAAAATCAATCTCCTCCGGCTCCCCAATCTCCTCACGCCAAAACGTCCCCAACGGTCGCCCGTCAACCCGGCGTATCACCTCATCCGCCAAAAAGCCAATTGTGCGGGGATGGTAGCCATGCGTCCCCACTTCCCAAAGCGGCTCCTGCTTTTCCAACGAAGCCACCACCGCCTCGCGATCCCAGATCGAGCACTTCTCATTCAGCCCCGCCAGCCCTCCCTGATGCGAAAACATTTCCTCAAAAGTCAAACTTCCCACCTGCAACTCCGGCCACACCCACTCCACCAACGATTCCCCGTCCATCCCCGCGCGACGCAACGCCATCAGCACACACCCCGCCATCGGTCCCTTCGTCGCCGACCACACCGGCACCAATGTCTCCGCCGACCATAGCGCCGTCCTCTCCCGGTCCCGCCAACCCTCATGACGCTCCACCACCACTTCCCCATCCCTCATCGCGACAAACGACCAACCAATCTCGTCCTTCATAAATCAAGCTCTCCTTGCGGGTTCACCTCGCTCACCCCAACCACTTCTCCCAGATGAGTCGAGACGAACCGGCACTCGACCAACTCCGGTCCAATCCCAAACACATCAGCAACCGCCGCCTGATAACTTATCATCTGCCCAGCATACCGAGCCACTAACTCCACGCCCGATTTCACTCCGTCGGTTTTAAAATCAATCACTTCCACCTTCGTTACCGCACCGCTCTCTCGAAAAATATGCATGCGATCAATCACGCCACTCATCCATTTCCCTTGATAGATTAGTTCGAAAGCCTGCTCCCGAAAAAGC
>Ga0308005_10000040_pt1 | contig 45629 bp, 38 predicted proteins | sample Neamet67_FD_203142 | JGI IMG/M metagenome (GOLD analysis project Ga0308005, IMG submission 203142) | Marine microbial communities from water near the shore, Antarctic Ocean - #67 | ecosystem: Environmental > Aquatic > Marine > Unclassified | place: Southern Ocean | collected 2014-06-07 | reverse complement strand
GGAGCAGGTTGAAGAGGATTGTTTCGGCTTGGTCGTCAGCGTGGTGGGCGAGGAGGATTTTGGAGACTCCGGTGTGGCCAGAGCATTCATTGAAGAAGCTGTGACGGGCTTCGCGGGCAGCTGTTTCGAGGGAGAGTTTTTTTTCGGTAGCGAGAACAGAAACGTCGGCCTTTTGGGAGAGAAGAGAAGGGCCAATGAGGTCACGGAGAAAGGTTTCATCTCCATCGGATTCCTCTCCCCGCAAACCGTGGTTGAGGTGGCAAAAGATGAGGCTTTGAAAGCCGTGGCTGGCGAGCCAGTGGTGAAGAGCGACAGAATCACGGCCTCCGGAGATTCCCACGAGATAGGTTTCCTGGGGATCGAGCCAATCGGGAGGTTCGGTCATGGTTTGCGAAAGACCATGAAGTGCTGCCAGGGAAGTTCGTCGCGAGTCTTCTCCCACTTGAGGCCGACGAGAGCCATTTCCTTCTTGGCCTGGCCTTGGGTCATTTTGTGGAGAGGCTTGATGGGGACGGTGGGATCTTCGGCACGGTATTCGAGGAGGAAGACCCGACCTCCGGGGCGCAGGGCCTTGACGATGGAGGTCATCATTTCGTAGGGGTGGGAAAATTCGTGGTAGGCATCGACCATGAGGGCTGCGTCGATGGATTCAGGAGGCAGGCCAATGGTGTCGATTTTCCCGAGATGGGTGGTGACATTTTCTACATCAAGTTGAGTGATGCGTTGTTCGAGAAAAGCAATCATCTCCTTTTGGATGTCGACTCCGATGACTGCGCTTTTGGGGTTTTGCATGGCAATGCGGAGACTATAGTATCCCGAACCGGCACCAATGTCGGCGAGAACGTCTGTTTCTTTGAGGTCGAGTAGATCCATCGCTTTGGCGGGAGCCTCTTCATCTTCTCGCTCGGGACGCTCCAACCAATTGATGGCGGGGTGACCCATAACGTAAGAAATCTCTCGGTCCTGATAGTATTTGCCGGTACCGTCGCGTGTTTTCTCTCCCTTCGAGTAGTAGTTGTGGGTGGGAGGGGCTGGGACGTATTCTTGCTCGGTGGCGTTGGTTGGTTTTTGAGGATCGTTGTCGGCAATGGTGCTGTCAGGTTCTGGCTCTGGCTCTGGCTCTGGTTCTGGTTCTGGCTCTGGACTCGAGTCATCGATGGGAGCTTCTGCTTCAGTGGCCGAATTGGGATCGGAAGGTGTTTCAGGTGGCTCTGGATTGTCGCGATTTAAGACGAGGAAAATAATGACCGCAACTAGAGCGATGGCCGAGGTAAGGGGGAGGAATTTCATGGCAGAAAAAGAGGAGTGCAGGTGGCTTCGATTTTGGGAGTGAGAGTCTGGAGCAGTGAGGCGATTTTTTCAGGAATGCCTGTAGTGAGGATTTTGATGGAGGGTTTGTCCGACGGAGTGAGGGAATGTTGCTCGGTTCTGCGTGCGATTGCGTCTCCGGTATCGATAAAACGAATGTGGTCCGGAAGCCGGGTTTCGAGGGCAGGGCGGAGGAACGGGTAGTGGGTGCAGCCGAGAATGAGGACATCGGCATCTGCGGCGAGCATATTTGCGGTATATTCGTCGATGGCAGCATCGACTTCAGGACCTTTAAGAATACCGTGTTCTACTAATTCGACAAACTTGGGGCAAGGTTGTGTAATGACCCGGATATTCTGGGCGTGTCGAGCGACCAGATGATGGAATTTGTCTCCACGAAGGGAGGCCTCGGTTGCGAGGACGCCGATGGTTCCGGTTTTGGTGAGCGCGGCGGCGGGCTTAACACCAGGTTCCATGCCGATGAAGGGCAGCAAATAATGGGAGCGGAGGGCTTCGATCGCGACGATCGTGGCCGAGTTGCAAGCAATCACGATAACCTCGGCTCCTTGCTCGATCAAAAAATCAGAGAGTGCAAACGTTCGTTCGCGAATCTCGGGATAACTTTTGTTTCCGTATGGGCACCAGGCGTTGTCGCCAATATAAGTGATGTCTTGGTCGGGGAGATGGGCATGAATCTCCCGAAGAACGGAGAAACCGCCAACGCCGGAGTCGAGAACACCAATCACAGGTGGGGACCTTGACGATGAAATGGCAGCGTGGAAACGACAAAAAAAGCCCAGGTGCAATGAGCCGGGCTTCTTGGGAATTGAAATATGATCGCGAAAGCTATTGGGCAGCAGTCGCTTCCACGGTGACGGTCACCGAAGTAGTGACATCGGCGTGAAGCTTCACTTCCACGTCGGTTTGACCGGTGGACTTGATGGGTTTGTTAAGCTGGATTGCAGTTCGGTCGATGGAGACCCCTTTGTCTTCGAGAGCTTTGTGAATATCGATCGACGTCACGGAACCGAAGGCCTTGCCGTTCTTGCCTACGTCGAGGGTGAACTTGGGCTTCATGCGGGAGATCTTGCTGGCGGCCTCCTGGGCTTTACTGAGTTCCTCGGTTTCACGCTTGGCACGGGAAACCTGAAGGTTCTCGATTTGACGAAGGTTTCCCTTGGTTGCCTCGTAGGCTTTGCCTGAAGGGATGAGGAAGTTGCGGGCAAAGCCTGCTTTCACTTTGACGACATCGGCTTCAGCGCCAAGATTGTCGATTTTTTCACGGAGGATAACTTCGGTAAGTGCCATGGTCTTAAGGAGGGAAAGGTTCTTAGAGGGGCGGGGAATAGGGGTACTCGGCCAGGGAGTCAAGGAATTATCAGCGATGAAGTGGAGATCGAATTGATTCGGCTGTCAAAACTATCATGGAAGGTGGGTTTTTACGGATTCGGCTCACTCGATAGAGAAATCAGGGCTTTTGCGTTTTAGAAAGCTGATATGGGCTTCCGTGATAGGAGCGCAAGTATCCTGTGAGACTCATGATCCGTAAACTTTGGTGTGTTTTCGGCCATGCTGCAGTTTGGTGGGGAGTGGCAAAGGTGAGTTTACGGCCCGCCAATTGATCATGGATTATCACATGAAGAATAGCGCGAAAATGGCCAAGCGACTTGCCGATATTTCCGCGGGTGATGGCTCATTGTAACATGGGCGGTGGTTTCAAGGCCGGTCATTACATTCATGTGCCCCGACTGGGGGGGAGTCGGGGCATCGCACGATTGCCCACTTTTACAAGAGCCTCTTGTACGCTGCCGGTCAGCCGACGGACACCTTTCGCCAACCGGATCGAACCTTGCCGGATTCGATTGATCAAAGTGGGCCTCTTTCCGAGTGGATCATCTAAGGCCGATTTATTTTTCGAATCCTTGCGTCGGCGTGAGGCGGTTCTTAGTCTCTCCTTGTGAAGACTGAGGTTTTACCTTTTCCTGCGCGCCGTGATTCCCCGGCGATTGATCAAGTAGGCGTTGAAGAACGCGCGCAGCGATTCTGTGCCCGCAGCTTGAAGAAGGAGACCAAGATGTCGGCCCTGAAATTGGCGGTGACGATGTTGGACGTCACGACTTTGGAGGGAGCCGACTCGGTGGGGAAGGTTCGCCAAATGTGTCAGAAGGCAATGCGACCTTTGCCCGGAGATCCATCGGTGGGACCGGCTGCTGCGGTCTGTGTGTATCCCAGAATGGTGAAGACGGCCGTAAAAGCAGTTGAGGGATCGAAGGTGAGGGTGGCGGCGGTGGCGACGCAGTTTCCCAGCGGGCAGATGCGACTCAAGGAACGGTTAGGGGAAGTGAAGTATGCGGTAGGCGAGGGAGCCGATGAAATTGACATGGTGATTTCGCGGGGACAGTTTTTACAGGGAGAATATCGCGCGATTTATGATGAAGTTGCTGCATGCAAAGAGGCGTGTGGCGAGGCGCGTCTCAAAGTGATTCTAGAGACCGGTGAGCTGACAACTTACGACAATGTTCGCTTTGCTAGCGACATGTCGATGGCGGCCGGGGCGGACTTTATTAAGACCTCGACGGGTAAGGTTCCCATCGCAGCCACTCTGCCGGTGACCTTGGTCATGCTGCAAGCGATTGAGGACTTCTACGAACGGACCGGACGGATGGTTGGGATGAAGCCAGCAGGAGGCATTTCGAATGCCAAGCTAGCTCTTCAGTATCTCGTGATGGTCCGCGAAGTGCTCGGGCCGAAATGGCTCACCAACGACTGGTTCCGCTTTGGTGCCAGTTCCCTCACCAATGATCTCTTGATGCAGATTCGCAAGCAGGAGACCGGCCGTTACCAGAGCGGTGATTATTTTTCCCAAGATTAGATTTTTTAAGTTCCATGAATGCCAACGATTTTCTCTCCGGCGGATTTGCTCCCGCGCCCGAATCCACTGATCATTTCGAGATCAAAAAGACCTACGATTTGTATATCGGAGGGAAGTGGGTGAAAGCGGCAAAGCGTTTTCAAACCACCAATCCTGCCAATGGAGAGGTGCTTTCCGAAGTCGCTCTGGCCGGCAAGAAAGAGGTCAATCAAGCAGTGAAGGCGGCACGCAAGGCCTACGATGAAATCTGGTCAAAATTGTCGGGCGCTGAACGTGGGAAGTATCTTTTCCGCATTGCCCGTTTGCTTCAGGAACGCGCGCGCGAGTTTGCGGTGGTGGAGACGATGGACGGAGGAAAGCCGATTCGCGAGAGTCGCGATGTCGATGTTCCTTTGGCAGCGGCGCACTTTTTTTATCATGCCGGTTGGGCTGATAAGCTGACTTATGCGTTTCCGGGGGCCGAAGTGAGTCCGATTGGTGTCGTGGGACAGGTCATTCCCTGGAATTTCCCGCTCCTCATGGCGGCGTGGAAAATCGCTCCCGCGCTTGCTTGTGGAAATACCGTGGTTTTAAAGCCAGCTGAGACGACTCCGCTCACGGCTCTGAAATTAGCTGAGCTTTTTGAGGATGCCGGCCTCCCCGCCGGAGTGGTCAATATCATCACAGGCGCAGGAGAGACGGGGCAGTCTTTGGTCGAGCATCCGGATGTCGACAAGGTGGCTTTTACCGGTTCGACGGCGGTGGGGAAGGCAATCCGCCGTTCCGTGGCGGGAACGGGAAAGAAGTTCACTCTCGAACTGGGAGGCAAGGCCGCGAATATTGTTTTTGAAGATGCGGCGATCAACGAAGCGGTTGAGGGAATCGTGACCGGGATCTTTTTCAATCAAGGGCACGTCTGCTGCGCGGGTTCGCGGTTATTTGTTCAGGAAAGCGTCGCTGATAAGGTGATTAAGAAACTGCAGAAGCGGATGGAGTCGCTTGTTGTCGGAAATCCGCTCGACAAGAACACCGACGTCGGAGCCATCAATTCAGCCTCGCAGTTGGAACGAATCAAAGAGCTCGTCAAAGCCGGAAAAGAGGAGGGGGCTTGTATCTGGCAACCTTCGGGAGGGGTTCCCCGAAAGGGGAACTGGTTCAAACCCACGCTCTTTACCGAGTGTGCTCAGAGTCACCGGATTGTGCAGGAGGAGATCTTCGGCCCCGTGTTGGCGATCCAGACATTCCGCACGCCGCGGGAGGCTTTGACGAAGGCCAACAATACTCCCTATGGACTTAGTGGAGGAGTTTGGACCGATAAGGGGTCTAAGATTTTCAAGATGACCACCGGCCTGAATGCGGGAGTCGTTTGGGCCAATACATTCAATAAATTCGATCCGACTTCACCTTTCGGTGGATACAAGGAAAGCGGCATTGGCCGCGAAGGTGGACTGCATGGTCTCTCCGCCTACTGCAACCTCAGCCACTAATCACCCACCCATTTTCTCATGAGTAATCTTGGCATTCCGAAAACCTACAAGCTCTTCATTGGCGGAAAGTTTCCCCGCACCGAATCTGGTCGCATTCTCAAAGTGCGCGGTCCGAAAGGTGAATTTCTCGCGAACGCTTCTCGTGCGAGTCGTAAGGATTTTCGAAACTCGGTCGTGGCGGCGCGTAGAGCCAGCGGAGGTTGGGCAAAATCGACCGCCTACCTGAAAGGACAAATCCTGTATCGCATCGCGGAAATTCTCGATGGACGGACTGATCAATTTGTCAATGAGTTGGTGGCGCATGGACTTCCCGAGAACAAGGCGAGAGCCGAGGTCGCTGAAGCTGTCGATCTTCTCGTGCATTATGCGGGATGGAGTGACAAGTATCAGGCGCTTTTCTCGACCGTGAATCCGGTTGCTTCTTCCCACTTTAACTTTTCCTCTCCTGAACCCAGCGGAGTGGTCGTGATTGTCTCTCCAACCCGCGGAAGCCTTCCCGAGTTGGTTTCTGTGATTGCTCCGGCTATGGTCGGGGGCAATGCGGTGGTCGTGCTTGCGGGTGAAAATGCTCTCACTGCGATTTCCTTTGCCGAAGTTTTAGCAACATCAGATGTTCCTGCCGGGGTTGTGAATATTCTCACAGGACATCGTGATGAACTGGTCCCGGAGTTTGCAAAACACATGGATGTAAACGCCATGCTCTTGTGTTCAGATGATGCTGAAGAGCGCCAGGGGGTCGAATTGGAGGCGGTTGAAAACCTCAAACGGGTAGCGCTACAGCCGGATCGACCTCTCTCGCCGAGCCCATATCACATTCTGGATTTTCAGGAAATCAAGACGACCTGGCATCCAGTGGGAGTTTGAGATTTTTCGAAATTCTCCGCTTGCCATCGGGATTTTTTTTTCTAGTCTCCCGCGCACCAAGTTGGTGGTCGTAGCTCAGTTGGTAGAGCTCCAGATTGTGATTCTGGCTGTCGCGGGTTCGAGTCCCGTCGATCACCCCACCTTTTCTCAAAAGCCGTTTCCCTCCGGGAGAGCGGCTTTTGTTTTTATCTCCCGGCGCACTTGAATTTTCCGCCCGCTCCCGCTTGACTCGGCCCCACATGAGCGACGAAGCACATCCGGCCCTGGCCCAATTGATTGGGGGCACTTCCAAGGTTCTCTCCGAGAAGGAACTCGACGAGAAGCTCAAGGAGGGCCGGCCTCTGCGGATTAAGTTTGGCGTCGATCCAACTGCTCCCGATATTCACCTCGGCCATACCGTGCCGCTTGAGAAGCTTCGGCAGTTTCAGGAACTAGGGCATCAGGCCGTTCTCTTGATTGGAGATTTTACCGCAACCGTGGGTGACCCAACCGGGCGCAGCACGGCCCGCCCGCCGCTGACTCGTGAAGAGGTCCTTTCCAACGCCGAAACATATACGGATCAGGCCTTCAAGGTTCTCGATCGTGAAAAAACAGAAATCATTTTCAACGGCGATTGGTTTCGTAAGATGACCTACGAGCAGGTTTTGAAACTCAATGCCCGCGTGACCCTGCAACAGATGCTTCAGCGCGAGGACTTTAAAGAGCGGGTTTCAAAAGGAACCGAGGTTCGGCTGCACGAAATCCAATACCCTATCATGCAGGGCTGGGATTCGGTTGAGCTTCAGGCAGACGTTGAGATCGGCGGAACCGACCAGCTTTTCAATATGCTGGTGGGGCGTGATCTTCAGAAAGAAGAAGGGCAAGCCCAGCAAGCGGTGATTTGCATGCCTCTTCTTGAGGGGCTTGATGGCGTCAAAAAGATGTCCAAGAGTGCTCACAACTACGTGGGAGTCAGTGAGGAACCCAATGAGATGTTTGGTAAACTCATGAGCATCAGCGACGAATTGATGGATCGCTACTATCTCCTGCTGCTGGGTGCCGCTCGAGAAGAGTCATTGCACCCAATGGAGGCGAAGAAGGAAATGGCACGTCGCGTCGTGGCTCGTTACCACACCGAACAAATTGGACAGGCTGCCCGCGATGACTGGGAGACCCGGTTTTCAAAGCGTGACCTTAATGCCGCTGATCTCCCTGAAATGGCGGCCAGTGATCTGAGTGGAAACGTTCTGGAAGTCGTAAATCGTGTGTTCAAGAACAGTTTCGGACTCGAGAAATCGAACGGAGAACTCCGGAAGCAGTTTATCACCACCGGGGCTGTCCAACTTGACGGCGAAAAGCTCACTGACCCAATGGCAGAGTTTTCCGGTCAAGTTGGTCAGATTCTCCGTCTCAGTAAAAAGCAGAGTGTGCGTCTGACTTAAACCAAGACGGACATTAGCGACGTTTTTTAAACGTGGAAATGTCACTGGCCCAATGGAGGGCAGTGGGGTAGGTTCCGCGCAGCTAACTTATATGATCGATTTTTTACATTCAATTGTCCTGATTCTCGTGGTCATTGCGTTGTTCAACGTGATGATTTTTGTCCACGAACTGGGTCATTTTTTGGCAGCCCGATGGCGTGGCCTTCAGGTCGACCGATTTCAGATTTGGTTCGGGAAACCGATCTGGAAGAAGGAGATCAATGGAGTTCAGTATGGCTTGGGCTGGCTTCCGGCGGGCGGATTCGTGGCGTTGCCCCAGATGGCTGCGATGGAATCAATCGAAGGAGAGAATCTCGATGAGAATGAGTTGCCGCCGGTTTCCCCACTCGACAAAATCATCGTGGCTTTTGCGGGTCCGCTCTTCAGTCTGTTGCTGGCGGTCGTCGCTGGCTTTTTGGTGTGGGGATTGGGGAAACCGCAGGATGCCATCAAATCCAATGTCATTGGCGGGGTGGTTCATGAGAGCCCTGCGGATGGGATCTTACAGCCGGGAGATGAAATCCTGAACATTGATGGAAAACCCGTCCAGTGGTATGCAGGGCGTGTATTTGATGACATTCGCACACGAATTATGCTGACCGAGGGGGAAAGTATCGATTTTGAAATCGTGCGCGATGGCACGGTCCGAACAGTCACGACCAAGTTTGATATTCCAAAGACCTCCTTCTTTAAACGCCGGGCTCTCCCGCAGGTAGGAATTACTCCAGGCGGACCTGCCGTTGTTGGCCGGATTAGTGAAGGAAAAGGGACCAGCCCGGCCGAGCGAGCGGGAATTAAGGAAGGCGATCAGGTCGTGAAAGTGAATGGGAAAGAAATCTACGGTTCCTATCACGTCACCCAGGTGCTCAGAGAGAACGAATTTGGGAAGTCTACCTTCACCATCAAGCGGGGTGATGAAACCATGAATCTAGAGGTCACACCTCTGCAGCCGAAGGGAGATGACTTTGAAAATCCCATGGTGGGAATTTCTTGGGATTTTAAAGCGATCATTTCATCTGAGATTTTACACCCCAATCCTTGGGAGCAAGTTCGGGATAGTCTTCGGACCATGTGGATGACGATCAAGGTGATTAGTTCACCCAAGTCTCATGTGGGAGTTGATCAATTGGCGGGTCCTATTGGGATTGCCAAAACCAAGTTTCTCCTACTGCAGGAACCCGACGGATGGCTGCGAGTTTTGGCTTTCTTTGTGCTCTTTAACGTGAATTTGGCTGTTTTGAATATGCTTCCACTCCCTGTTCTCGATGGAGGGCACATTGTGATGGCAATCATGGAGTGGGTCCGAGGCAAACCTCTCCCCGCCCGATTCATGGAAGTGATTCAAACCGGCTTTGCTCTTCTTCTCATGGGCTTCATGCTCTACATTACGACCAAGGATATTGGTGATGAAATTCCGGGAGGACAGAAGGAGAGGACTCTCGAGTGGCCGGAAGCGAAGGAATAGGCAGGCTTGCGGATTTATCAATTTGATGACTAAAGTCTTATGCCCATGAAAGTGTCTAAACCATCTGTCAATGTGGCACGCGTGATCTATATCGCGCTGTGCCAGTTGGCGGGGCTGGCGATTGCGCTGAGCACTCCGAGTATTCCACTTTGGGTGGGATTGTTTGGCGGCCTCATTGTTGCGGTATTTTTCATCCTAGTGGAGAGTTCGATGAGGAACTTCACTCTTCGTGGATTTTCGACGGCGACATTTGGAATCGGGGTGGGATTGCTTTGCGCTTTTTTACTCAACCGTGCGCAGATACCCGAACTCATCAAGATCGCGGCGTCACCGATTCAGGTTGAAGGAATTGGTGAAGCACTTTCACTTGCCTTTGTCGTGACCTCCTACGCAAGTTTTGCATTCCTCGGTGCTGTGTTGGCCCTGAGGAGCGATCAGGAGGATTTTTCCTTTATTATTCCCTACGTTCGTTTCCGGCAGGATGCAGCTTCGGGTCAGTTACTCATTTTGGATGCCGAAGTCATTATGGATGGGCGCTTGCCTTCTCTCATGGCGGCGGGTTTTTTGACCGGGCGGGTGTTGGTACCACAGTTTGTGCTCGATGAACTGCAGGTGATGGCAAACTCGCCGGCGGCGGGGAAGCGCCAGCGTGGTCAGCGGGGGTTGGAGATTTTGAGCGAGCTGCAGAAAAATCCAGCAGTCCCGATTTCCATTCAAGATTCGCGAGGGATGGCGGAAGATGAATCCTTTCAGGGCCGTCTTGTACAAACGGCCAAACTTCTATCCGCTCGTCTCATCACGACGGATGAAAACCTGACCAAGGTGGCGCACCTTCAGGGAGCGGACATTATTAATTTAAACGATCTTTCAGATGCTCTCAAACCTTCGGTTGTGGTGGGTGAGTCCGTCCGGCTTGCTCTCGTCCGTGCCGGCAAGGACGATCACCAGGCCGTGGGCTATATGCCGGATGGCACAATGATTGTGGTGAATCACGCCATCGGGAAAATTGGAACTTCCCAGGACGTGACCGTAATTAGTACTTTGCAAACCAGTGCGGGACAGATGGTGTTTGCTGAATTGAACACTAAAGAGGAGGGCTAGGGTGAGTCAGGTCAAGGCGATCTCAGTCACTCAATTGGCGAGGCGGATCCGTAATCTCCTGGAGATTGAGGTCGGGGATATTTGGGTTGAAGGTGAGATCAGTAATGTGCGAAAGCAAGGGAGCGGACATTGGTATTTTTCCCTGAAGGATGAGTCGGCCCAGATTTCCTGTGCGATGTTTGGAGCCCGCAGTCGACAGGGGCACGAAGTGATCGCGGATGGAGCCCAGGTTCAAATTTTTGGGGAAACTAGCTTCTACGAGGCTCGAGGGAGCACACAGCTCATTGTCAAAAAGGCACAGGCGGTGGGAGTTGGCGACCTTCAAGCGCGATTTGAGGCTTTAAAGCGTAAGCTTGATCAGGAGGGACTCTTTTCCCAAGAACGTAAACGTCCCTTGCCCGGGTTTCCGAGGGTTTTGGGAATTGTCACTTCTCCCACGGGGGCGGCCCTTCAGGATATGAAAAATGTGCTCAGCCGGCGGGCTCCGTGGTTGACGGTGGTACTTTTCCCGGCAGCGGTTCAAGGAAAGGGGGCGGAGCGGGGAATTGCTCACGCGATCCGCCGAGCAGGGAAAGCGGCAGAAGAAGGACTCCCTCAGCCCGAGGTATTGATTGTAGGAAGGGGCGGCGGTTCACTTGAAGATCTTTGGAATTTTAACGAAGAAGTGGTTGCTCGGGCCATCGCGGCTTCCATCGTTCCGGTAATTAGCGCGGTGGGACATGAGATTGATTTTACGATCTCGGATTTTGTGGCTGATTTACGGGCTCCGACACCCAGTGCGGCGGCGGAGTTGGTTGTTCCTGATCGGAAGGATTTGTTGGATCGACTTGAGAGCTTGGGAGCGCGATTGAGTCGGGTCGTTCGGGGAAGAATTGATCGGCTGTCAGATCAACTTGATTACTACGAGCGGGGTTTTTTTACGCAATCGTCTGAACGGAAACTGCAGCAACCGATTTTACGACTCAAGGGGCTCCGGCGTGATTTTTCAAATGCCATCGAAGAATCGGTGCGAGTTCGTGAGCGGTTGATTCATGACTACCAAGCAAATTGGAATCGATATCACCCTCGGGAGATGTTGAAGCGGCGGCAGGAGAAGTTGGATGGTTCCCAAGTTGAGTTTTTGAACGCGGCGACGCATGCCTTGGAAGGACAGGAAACTCGTATTGCCGGGCTTTCTTCGTTGCTGCAGGTACTGGGCCCCGGAAGTATTCTGAATCGTGGATTTTCAATCACCTTCGGTCCAGACGGAGAGATTTTGAAATCCACGGATGAGATTTCTGCGGGGGATGAACTCACGACACAAGTGAGTGACGGTAAAATAAAAAGTGTGGTCCTGGAATAATCCGAGCCTCCCTCTGAGAGGGGGGATTGGTTTTTTCTATGGACGGCGACAGAAAAAAGAAAGCCGCCCATTTCCAATCTCCTCCGACTTTAAAACGGAATGTCGTCGTCGCTTGGATCAGGCTCGTTGTCAAAAGAGCTGTCGAAGGAACTTGGTGGAGAATCATTGGGGGACGCTCCTTGTCCATCACCACCTCCGCCGGTAGATTCGATTTTCCAGGCGTTGAGGTTCACGTAGTAGCGCCCCTTGTATTCGTTTCCGCGAACATCGAAAGTTACTTTGAGTTCATCGCCGATACTGTGAGTATTGAGTTGGTCGATTTTATCGCGGACGCTTTCAAACTTCACCATCTGGGGGTATTTGCCGTCGGGGACTTCGATCACGAATTCACGTTTGGTGAAGCCGCTCGCGAAGGTCTGCAGATCTTCGAGAACCTTGAGGGTGCCGGATAATTCAAATGTGTTGGCCATGGTATTAGGATGTGGTGGTTTTATTTAAAGTGGCGTTTGATGATGAACTCTTCTTGTTCCAAGATGATCTCCGAATTTGGAAACAGATGTTTGTAATCGGGGAAGTAGGTATCTCCTTCGTAGGAGTCAGGAACATGGGTGACGACGATGTCATCTAGCATGGGAAGGAAGAAGCGGTAGATTTGCTCTCCACCGATAATAAAAACCTGCCGGTCAATGAGGGAGAATTCCTTCAACTCCCTGGGATGATGGATACTTTCGACGCCATCGTGGTGCCAGGCCGGATCACGGGTGATGACAATGTTTTGACGGAGCGGGAGCGGGCGACCAATGGAATCAAAGGTCTTCCGGCCCATGACAATCGGATGTCCGGAAGTTTGTTTTTTGAAGAACTTAAGATCGTCAGGAAGGCTCCAGGGAATGTCCCCGTCTTTTCCGATCACCCTCTCGGGAGTCATAGCGACAATGGCGGTTAATTTCATACAGCAACGGCGGCTTTAATGTGCGGATGGGCTTGATAATCGACCAGCTCAAAGTCCTCGAAAACAAAGCCGTCAATGGAGGAGACCTCTGGGTTGATCTTCATCGTCGGGAGGGGGTGGGGATCACGGGTGAGCTGTAAACGGGTTTGGTCAAGATGATTGGAATACAGGTGGAGATCTCCAAAGGTATGGACAAATTCGCGGGCTTCATATCCACAAACTTGGGCGACCATGAGGGTCAGGAGGGCATAGGAGGAGATGTTGAAAGGGACTCCGAGGAAGAGGTCGGCACTTCTCTGGTAGAGTTGACAACTGAGACCGGGGCGCTCTGATTCGGGATTGTGAACGTAGAACTGGAAAAGGAGGTGGCAGGGTGGGAGAGCCATCTCGTCGATCTTTCCAACATTCCAGGCTGAGACCAGATGACGGCGTGAGGTTGGGTTGTTTTTGAGGCCTTCAATCAGATCTCCAATTTGGTCGACAGTCGATCCGTCTTCTTTGGGCCAGGATCTCCACTGTTGGCCGTAAACCGGTCCCAAATCACCATCCTCGTTTGCCCACTCATCCCAGATCCTCACTTTGTGTTCTTTGAGGTAGGCGATATTGGTCTCGCCTTTGAGAAACCAGAGGAGCTCATGAATGATGGACCGGAGATGGAGTTTCTTAGTCGTGAGGCATGGGAAGCCATTTTTCAGGTCATAGCGGGCCTGTCTTCCGAAAACACTGAGGGTTCCGGTCCCGGTGCGATCACCTCGTTCTTCGCCGTTTTCGAGAACATCGGAGAGAAGATCGAGGTAGGTTTTCACTGCGGGAAATGTTGGCCGAAGAGCGCCGGGAGGCAAGACTCATTCAGTCGTGAGACCCCGGTTTTCGACGGTTTTCTTTTTTGCGCCCGTGCTTGCGTTTCTTTTCGACATTGCGGGCGCGAGCACGGACTCCTTGTTTGCGCTTTTGGCGGCGGACTTTTTCGCGCGCCTGCTTGCGCCCCAGTTTTTTCTTTTCGGCGATCTCTTCAAGACGAGAACAGAGTTCTTCCCGTGCGAGGAAGCGATTCATCTCTCGTGATCGTTCGCGCTGAACCTTCACTTCGATCTTCGAGGCGGGATGTTGAAGAAAAACGCAGGACGATGTTTTATTGACTTTTTGGCCTCCACTCCCGGTGCCGCGAATGAACTTCTCGATGAGGTCGTCTTCGAAGACTCCCAACGAGGCCATGCGCCTTTCCAAGGCTTCCTTTTTATCCTGAGAGAGCATCGAGGTAGCCTTTCACGGCTTTAGTGATCTCGCCCGCGACGTCAGCACGCTGAGTTGCAAACGGCGGAACAAACCAAGGGTAGGAGCCTATGACATCTGTGATGACAGCGATCTCGCCATCGCAGTTTCCCTCACCACAGCCGATGCCGATGGTTGGGACTTCGAGCTCTCGGGTGAGCAGGCGTGAGGCTTTCGGAAGGACGCTTTCCAGGACGATTGCAAAAACGCCTGCGTCCTGCAGGGCAAGAGCTCCTTCCAGGATGGCCTGGGTTTCGTCGTGGGTCTTGCCTTTCTTTTTATATCCGCCTTCTTCTTTCACTCTTTGAGGAAGCATTCCTAAATGACCGATAACCGGAATACCGGCATCGATAATGGCCCTGACTTTTTCGGCCTGGCGAAGACCGCCTTCCAGCTTTACGGCCTGCGCTCCGGCTTTGACAAGTTTCCGGGCGTTGGCAACAGCTGTTTGAGGATCCGGATAAGTGTTAATGGGCAGGTCTCCGAGAATGAGGGCGCTTTTGGCACCCCGCGCGACCGCTTCGGTGTGGTGGGTCATGTGATCCAAGGTCACACGAGTCGTGTCGGGATAGCCAAAGACGACCATTCCAAGAGAATCGCCCACAAGCAGTAGATCGACGCCAGCTTCATCAAGGAGCCGGGCTGTGGCATAGTCGTAAGCCGTGAGCGCGGAAATCGGGACCCGGTTTTTTCGTTTGCGGAGTCGATCAGCTTTCTCGATGAGGTTCATAGGCTACCAAACTGTTTGAATGAGAATGGGATCAGATTCCTCGGAGTCGAGCTTTCTTAGGTGTTCGCCGACCGTGGTTTCGTCTCCAGGAAGGACGAGGTGTGGATGGATATCAGCGAGAGGTTTGAGGACAAAGCGACGATCTGTGAGACGAGGGTGTGGAAGAGTAAGGATATCTTCATCCATCACAAAGTGATCAAAATAGAGAATATCAAGATCTATGGGACGGGGGGCATTTCTGACTGCCGACGATGTTCGTCCCAGTTTCCACTCAATTCCCTGGGTTGCTTTCAAAAGATCATGGGGTTTGCCCACGTAGTCGATTTCCACCACTGCGTTGTAGAAATCAGGCGATTCGGCCGGACAATTGACTGGTTCGGATTGGTAGATTGAGGACTGTTTAAAGTCGGTGCCCGGTGGCATCAGGTTCACCAAAAGATCACGCGCCTCACGAAGATTCGCGAGGCGGTTTCCTACATTGGTGCCAAGGGCAATGCCGGTTCGAGATCCCATAACTCATCTACTTTAGTCCGAGGACATCCTGCATGTCGTAGAGGCCTGCTTCCTTGCCTCGCAGCCAGAGCGCAGCACGGACTGATCCGGAGGCAAAGGTCATACGGGAAGAGGCCTTGTGTGTGAGTTCAAACCGTTCGCCGTCGGCAGCAAACATGACCGTGTGGTCACCTACGACATCGCCTCCTCGCAACGTGTGCATTCCGATCTCGCCTGAAGGGCGGGGGCCGACATTGCCTTCCCGACCATGAGCGACGTCGTCTTCGTATGACGTTTGTGTTTCTTCGTTGAGGATGTCGAGAAGGGTGCGGGCAGTGCCCGACGGGGCATCGACCTTGTGTCGGTGGTGCATTTCAGTCACTTCAATGTCGAAGGTCTCGTTTCCCAAGATCGAGGCTGCCTTGCGGGTCAGGTGGAAGAGGAGATTGACACCGGTGGAGAAGTTGGAAGCGTGGACGATGGGGATTGTTTTGGAAGCTTCGCGAATCGCGTTCTTTTGCTCGTCCGAATGCCCGGTAGTGCCAATGACCAAGGCAACTTTGTTTTCCACGGCGGTTGCGATGAGTTCGTCGGTGAAAATTGGAAGGGTGAAGTCGATGACGGCTTCGGCTCCAGAGAGCGCAGAGGCGAGGTTCTCTCCGGAATCATGAGTGTTGTGAACCGCAGCGGCATCTTCCGCGTTGATCGCGGCGATCACCGACTGGCCCATGCGGCCTGACCGACCTGTGACTGAAATCTTCATGAGCGGAGGATTTGTTAGGAATAGCAGTTTGTCTAGAGCACAAGACCAATAAAGTGAGCAGAACTGTAAATTTCTGGTATGAATGGCTGTCTTTGGTTAAGGCCCGCTCGTGAGCAAAACGCCTGAAACGCCCGAAGATGTCGCCGCTGCGCCCGCTGATGCCGAAGTCACTGACTCAGGTTTGGCTTCGAAGATCCTGAAACCTGGTTCCGGCACCGGAAAACCTGGCCCAAGAGACACCGTGGAGGTTCACTACAGTGGTTGGACGACGGACGGGAAGCTTTTCGATAGTTCCGAAGCCCGCGGAGAAAAGATTTCCTTCCCGCTGGATGGAGTGATTTCGGGTTGGACTGAAGGTCTCCAGCACATGGTGGTTGGAGAGAAGCGCCGGTTTTGGATTCCTGCTGATCTCGCCTACGGAGAGAAGCCATCTCGACCCGGAGCACCTTGTGGGGATTTGACTTTTGACGTTGAACTTTTCTCAATCAAAGGTGCCCCCGAATCTCCCAAGATTCCTGAAGATCTCATCGCAACTGAAAGCGCAGAGAAGTCACCTTCCGGCCTGGCCTCACAAGTTCTTGAGGAAGGAGAGGGCGAGGGGCGGCCTGGTCCAACTGACATCGTCGTGGCCCATTTTACGGGGTGGCTTGAGAACGGGAATCTTTTGGAGAGTACCGTGATGAATGGGAAACCTGCGCAGTTCAAACTCGACCAAGTCTCAATCAAGGGCTGGGTAGAAGGTCTCCAACTGATGAGAAAAGGAGAGAAGCGTCGCTTCTGGATTCCTGAAGCATTGGGTTTTGGCGAAAATCCTCCTCAGGGTGCCCCCAAAGGAAATCTCATCTTTGATTTTGAACTACTGGAATTTAACGAGATGCCCAAGTCTCCGGAGTCTATTCCTGCCCCCGATGATGTCTCGGCCGCGCCTGCCGACGCTGAGCCGACGGGTTCGGGGCTTGCTTCCAAAGTGCTTTCGAGTGGCACTGGCAACGACCACCCGGCTCCGACTGACGAGGTTCTTGTCCACTACACGGGGTGGACCACCGACGGGAAAATGTTCGATAGCTCGGTCGCTCGTGGAGAACCCATCTCGTTCCCGCTCAATGGGGTGATCAAGGGGTGGACCGAAGGAGTTCAGCTCATGGTGGTGGGAGAAAAACGTCGTTTTTGGATTCCTGGCAATCTTGCTTACGGGGAAACTCCAAGTCGCCCCGGCGCTCCTTCCGGAACCCTCGTTTTTGACGTCGAGCTCATCAAGATCGGCGATTAGAAAAAGAGTCGTTCTTCGTATTTGCGGGAGACCTGATCCTAAGGCAACCTCCGCCCGTGCCAGAAATGCTCGATATTGGCTGGGTCTTCGGAGGCCTGGTTCTTCTCTACTTTGGGGCCGAATGGCTCGTCAAAGGTTCTTCGGAACTTGCCATCCGTTTAGGCATTAGTCCACTGGTGGTTGGTCTTACGGTGGTTGCCTTTGGCACCAGTGCCCCCGAGTTGGTCGTCAGCGTAAAGGCCAATCTTGACGGGCAGGGAGGCATGGCCATCGGTAATGTCGTCGGCTCGAATATCTGCAACATCGCCCTCGTTCTCGGTTTTGGTGCGGTAATTTTTCCAATTGCGATTCAGCGCCGGGTGATTCGTCGGGAAATTCCTATTCTTCTTGTTGCCTCGGTTGTCTTCTTGCTGATGATGCGCGATGGAACAATGGAGCGCTTGGAGGCCGGAGTTCTCTTCAGCGGGATTGTGCTCTATGTCATCACCAGCCTGGTCGAAGCGAGAAAAGAGGATCCCAATCAGTCTGAAGACATTTCTCCCGAGATGATCGGCGCGGCTCGAAACAGCGGGTCAGGGAGGCTCTTTTTCAACATTTTCCTGATTGTTGGCGGAGGAATAACCCTCGTGATAGGAGCTGACCGGATGGTGACTGGCGGCGAAAGTATCGCCCGCTTCTACGATGTGCCTGAAGCCATCATTGGGTTGACCTTGTTTGCTTTTGGCACCTCGCTTCCTGAATTGGCGACCTCAGTGGTCGCTGCGATCAAAAAACAAGGAGACATCATCGTCGGAAATGCGGTGGGATCCTGTGTTTTTAACCTTCTCGCTGTTGTCGGTATGGCGGGATTGATCGCTCCTCTGAATGATGACGGAGTGACTTGGATTCATTACACGGTCATGCTGGGAGCGACGATCATTCTGATGCCGATGATGTGGCACCGCATGAAGCTGGATCGCTGGGAGGGTGGGCTCCTGGTTCTCGGCTACCTTGGCTTCACCGCTTGGTTGGTGATGTCGTGATTAGGGACCTCAATTTAAGCTGGGCTTCCATCGCGATTGATTCCCCGTAGGGTGGGAGGGAAGTGAGATTGTTAATCTGTTTTTTGTTAATCCTTCGGATTTCAGCTGCGCCAGCTCCGAATCTTTCCGTCGGGAGACCGGTAGCCAACTTCTCGTTCGAGAATGTTTCGACCGGGGAGGTGAAAGCTGTCCGCGCTTACCTAAGCAAGAAGACCATTCTCCACATTTTTGCTTCTTGGTGAGCTGGTTGTCGAAAGCGCGTGCCGGTGTGGCATGCCAAAACAGATGAACTGGTAAAAGCGGGAAAGTTGCAGTCGCTTGGAATCGTGCAGGAACAGCATCCCGACCGGGCCGCTTTGTATATGCAGTGGCAGAAGATGGACTGGCCCGTTTTGGCGGATCCTTTCAATCTACTTGGAGTCAAGGTGGTGCCGATTACGCTGCTTGTGGATGGTTCCGGCATCATCCGATACAAGAATCCGTCGGGAAAAGATCTGGAGGCATTCATGGCGGCGCTTTATCCGAGAACGATGATTCAAGAAGTGGATTATTCTTTTGATGGCCATTTGAAGGAGCTTGGAAAGGAATTGGAGAAAACCCCCAAGAATCCGGTGGCGCACTTCCGATACGGGGTGGCTTTGAGGCAAAGGTTTGATTCGAAAGACAGGAAGGAGGGAGATTTTGGAAAGGCCATGGCTTCTTGGCGGAAGGCTCTGGAACTGAAGCCTGATCAATATATCTGGCGACGACGGATTCAGCAGTATGGTCCAAGGTTGGATAAGCCATATTCGTTCTACGATTGGGTGAATGAATCTCGAAAAAAATTGAAGGAGCGAGGAGAGGTTGCTCATCGGTTGACGGTGGAACCCGGAGGTTCGGAGTTTGCCTACCCTGAGAAAGCGGGGGGAGCTGCGAATCAGAAAGTAAAGCATCCTGATCCCGAGGGGAAAGTAGCTGCTGATTCCGGTAAGCTTGTGGCGTCTTCTGTGGTCGTTGTTCCTTCAACGAAGGGAGACGGGGTTGCGGTGCGGGTTCATTTTCGATTCAGGCCGTCGGCGGAAAAGAAGATCCATTGGACCAATGATGCCGGGAATGTTAGTTTTCATTTTGATTCGGAAGATCGCTTTACGGTGCATGATCTTCAACTTTCTCAGGTTCCTAAGGACAAAGCGACGAGTGCCGAGGAACGGACGATTGAGTTTGAATTGCGGGCGTTGAAGGGAAAGGAGCTTCCCGAAAAAATTCAAGGGGCTGCGTATTATTACGTCTGTGAAGGAGCCGAAGGGGCGTGCCGGTTTTTGAGGCAACCGATTGCCATTCCGGTGCGACCGTAATGGGTTGGTGAGTTTGCTCGCTTGCGGAATTTCAGTAGATGGTATGAAATCTTCCCGTGCTTGATGTTTTAGCAACCTTCGTCCACGATTTCGATCCCGTGATCTTTTCGATTAGCGAGAAGATCAAGCTCCGCTGGTATGGGCTTTCTTATGTTCTGGGCTTCATGGCGGCTTACTATATTTTGCTGAGATTGGCGCGCCGGGATCTCTGGATGGTGGCAGAGGAGAAGGTGGGAGATGTGGTGACATACACTGCGATCTTCGGGGTGTTTTTAGGAGGCCGGATTGGATACGTGTTATTTTACATGATTCCTCGCGATGGGGTGGGCGAGATTTTAAGTAATCCGCTCACGATCATCGCAGTTTGGGATGGGGGAATGGCCTCGCATGGCGGGATTCTGGGGATCATGTTTTTCACGTTGTTCTATGCTTGGAGGCACAAACTCTCCTGGCCCGGAGTGGGTGACGGATTTGCGATTGTCGCGCCTCTTGGGGTGTGTTTTGGGAGGATTGCCAACTTCATCAACGGGGAGCTATACGGAACAGTGACTGATGGGAACAAATGGTGGGCGGTTAAGTTTCCGAAGTCCCTCTATGAAGGGGACGGAGAGAATCTTCAGGCGGCACTGCGGCAGGCCGCCGTGGCTGACCCCGAGAAGGTGGGGCCTATTCTTGAGCCCTATGCACAGCTCGATGGTTATTTTGCTCTGCCCAGAAGAGTGTTTGAAACCCAGCTCGAACCACTGGCCCGCGAGAATCCGGAGGTTTTGCAAGCCTTGGCGGATCACACTCCTGCCAGACATCCCTCACAGCTCTATGAGGGGGTATTGGAAGGTCTGTTTATCTTCCTCGTGCTCTATGCCCTTCGGGTGAGCTTTCCAAAGTTATGGCATGGTGTCATCTCCGGCGTGTTTTTTATTCTTTATGCCATCTTCCGGATCGGGGTGGAAAACGTGCGCGAGCCTGATTCCGATTCCGTCCTTGGGGTGACCAAGGGACAGTTTTATTCCTTCTTCATGATCGCGATCGGGATTGGTTTCCTGATCTATGCCTGGAAGTCGAAGAAGGGCCTTAAGACCACTTAAGCGGGCCTTCGTGTGACCACTTCTTTTCTCCGAAGGTCTGAATTCGGTGGCCCATTGAGTGGGCTAGGGTCATGAGAAGGCGGTTGTGGGGGATCTTGTTTCCGACGTCGTGGAAGCCAGGGGTCCTGGTGGCTTCTCCGCCCACCATGACGATGGGAAGGTCATCCAGAGTGTGGGTGTTGCCTTTCCCGAGTTCGTTCACCCAGACGATGGTGGTGTGGTCGAGCATGTTACCGTTCTGACCGGTTTCGGGGGTCTCTTTGAGCTTTTTGGCGAGGTAGGCGAGTTGCTGAGCGAACCAGATGTTGATTTTTTCGAGTTTCTCCTGGGCCCCTTCGTTTTTGTCCGGCTCGTGGCTTAAGGAATGGTGTCCTTCGTTGATGTCGAGCCAGCGCATGCGGGCCTGTCCGACCGAGCGCATGAACTGGAGTGAGCCAATCCGGGTCATATCGTTTGCCATGGCGTTGACGAGGAGGTCAATCTGCATGCGAGCCAGCTGGGGCGTGTTATCGTTGACGAGTTCAATGTTGGGATCGAGCTCAGGCTCCGGGTGGGCGAGTTCACCAGTCTGCGCGGCGTCGGCCATTTCGCGCTCCATTTCACGAACCAGAGTCATGTGCTGTTCCAGAAGCGCACGATCCTCAGAGGAAAGCTTTTGGGAAACCTGTTTGAGATCTGAGCCAAGGGTCTCGAGTATCGAAGCGTAGGTTTCCCGGTCTTTGGACTGCCCGTAGAGTTTATTGAGCATCTGGTAGGGATCGTCGAGTGGTGCCAGCGGCTGGTTGGAGCCAGCATAGCACATGCGGGTCCAGGGATCAGCTCGATCCGGGACCGCGACCCCAATTTCGAGCGATCCAAAGCGGGTGCGGGTCTCTTTGTTTTTTTGGAGGAAGTTTTTGACCTCCTGATCGATGGAGATACCTGAGGCCCATCCGGCGGGGCTGTCGGAACCACCCTGAATGTTTCCGGGATGAAGGCGGGCTCCGGTGAGGAGGCATGACATTCCGCGCATGTGTCGGTCGCCATCGCCACCGACGAGGTTTGAAATCCCCTTAAGAACGGTGACCTGTTTTTGAAAGGGTGCGAGTGGCGCAAGAATGGCAGAACTAGCGAGGGTTCCATCCTGCGACGGCCAAAACTTTGCCGGGACAGTGCCATTCGGCGAGAACATGAAGATGAGCCGCTTTTTGATTCCACCGACATTGGTGGCGGCAAACGAAGGCAGGCCGGAGACGAAGGGAAGGGCTCCGGCGGTAATGCCGAGGTCGCGAAGGAATTGGCGTCTGGAAGTCATGACGAAAAGAGATCTCTTTGTTATACGGTCGTGCCACTGGAAATCTACACGCAAAATGATATTTCCGGTTTATTCTAAGGCCCTGACATGGGCTTCGACTCCGGCCGATAATCCCTGAAGAGAGTAGCCCCCTTCGAGAACTGAAATAAGGCGCCCGTCGGCGAACTCATCGGCGATTCGCCGCATCCACCGAGTGAGAGTTGTGTAGTCTTGATCAAGCAAACGAAACTGTCCCAAGGGATCACCTAGGCGGGAATCGAAGCCTGCGGAAATCATCACGAGTTCCGGTTTGAATTTCCTCATTGCAGACACGAAACGGTCGTCAATGTGGCCGCCGATTTGGCTCATTTCCGATCCTGCTGGAAGGGGGGCGTTCAAGGTATAGCCTCGGCCCTTTCCGGTTCCCAATTCATCCTCGAATCCGGTGCCGGGAAACCATGGTGATTGGTGGGTGCTGCAAAAAAGAACCGTTTCATCGTCATAGAAGATGTCTTGGGTTCCGTTGCCATGGTGAACGTCCCAATCGAGGATGGCGACTTTTCCAATTCCGAATTTCTGCTGAGCATATCGGGCTCCGATTGCGATATTGTTGAAAACGCAGAATCCCATCCCCCGGTTGGGGGTGGCGTGATGCCCCGGAGGCCGAACGGCGCAGAAAGCTCGTTTGACGCTGTTGGCGTCTTCGGAAAAGACTTCATCGGCAGCGGCACAGACCGCACCCGCAGCGTGTGTGGCAACCATCCAACTGTCGGGGCAAACCGCGGTATCGCCTGTAGAGAGTTGCTCGACACCGGAGAGAATCTCTTTCTCCGCCAGGGACACGTATGAGCCATCGTGGACCATGTTTAACTCATCAATTCTGGCAGGGCGCGATTTGATGGTCTTCATTCCAGCTTCCAGACCGGATTCTTGAAACATCGCGGTGACGGCCTGGTAGCGGGCAAAGTGCTCCGGATGTTGCCCGGTGAGGTGCTTGGTGTAGAGATCGTCCAAGACCAAGCCAACCTCCGGAGATGATTCCACGTGCATCTCTTGATGATGCGGATTCCTTTTCACGACACAAGCCGGGACCGGGAATCAAGTGTTTGCACCACGCTCAGTCTTTTGCTGGAATCGTTTCCTTCACCATCGTCACCATGATGCTCTGAATATGGAAATTGGTGTTTTTGAAAACTTCGTGAAGGTGATTCATTTTTCCTAAGCCATAGGTGTTGATGGATTGCTGGATGAGATGATGGAAAAGGTGTTTTAAGAAGGCGCGGTGTGCCCCCTTTGATTCGACGGCCAGTTTGGCGAGGTCGGAAGGGCCCGTAATTTTAACGGTCTCGTCCTCGGCGGTGGAGTAGTCGCTGACCGTATTGATGGGCTTGTTTTTTTCGTGAGTCCGGAAGCGGCCGATGGCATCGAAGTTCTCCAGGCTGAAGCCAACGGGGTTGATGATGGAATGGCAGGCCATGCAGTTTTCATCCTTCGTGAGGTCGGTGACTTTTTCGCGCATCGTGAGGTCGGGCTTAAAGTCGGCGTCCTTGAATTCAATGGCATTGGGCGGGGGCTTGAGGAAGCGCCCGAGGACGTTACGGCTGAGATAGACACCGCGATGGATGGGGGAGGTTTGTTTGTGGTAGGAAAAGGCGGTGAGAACGTAGGGGTGGGTGAAGAGTCCGGCCCGCTTTTTGTCAGGAGTGGGGAGGAGTTCGAAGGAGTTCGTTTGGGGTCTTGGAGCGCCGTAGAACTCGGCGAGACGCGGGTTGAGGTAGATCCTGTCCTCGGTGAAGAGGCTGCGGTAGTCGGACTGCTCGGACCAGACAACACCGTCGATGAAGAGATCAAGAGAAGTCCGGAGGTCGGCGATGATTTTTTTATCGAATCCGGGGAAAAGCTTGGGATCCTTGTCGAGGTCTTCTTTTTCGGAGAGGTTTAGCCAGTGGTGGAAAAAGCTGTGGAGTTTGGTCTTTGCACGCGGGTCTCCCATCATGTTCCAAAGGCGATCTTCGATTTGTTTGGGGGTGGTGATGTGCTCTTTGGATACGGAATCCATAAGTTTTTGATCGGGGACGGAATCCCAAATGGTCAGCGCGAAATGGGAGGCGGTTGTGAAGTTGTCGGGCTCGCCATTTTCGTTTCGGTTTAACGATGGATAAAGGAAATAGGGAGAGGTGAGAATGAGCATGAGAGAGCGCTTGGTTGCGGTCTCATAGTCATCACCAGCAGTGGCAAAAACGTTGTCGATGTAAGTTTTGCGCTGGGCCCCGGTGGGGGGTCTGGAAAAGGCTCGGTAGGCGAAGTCAAAGCAGAAGTTTTTGAGTTTCTCACCTCGGTCCGGCTGGTCAGATTTGGTGCGAGCAAGTTCATCAATGTCATCAAAAATCAGGCCGGTTGCTTCAATGGCGGCATTGGTGATGGCTTCCTTCCAGGCTTTGGAAATTGAGGAACCGCGTTCGTAGCCGAGCGAGGCATCATCGGCTGGGAAGGGGGTTGAAATAAGAGCGGCCTCACTTGAGCTGTCGACGAAAAGGACGCGGGAGGGAACGGGCTCCCAAGTTCCGTGGGGAGGTTTCCAGTCGAGGGAGAGGGAGGACTTTTCTTCCTTGTAACAGACAAAGTCGATCGCGATGGGGACAGCGTGTCCCCCGAGGAGGAAGAGGGGCGCTTCGATCGACCGCATTTTGTTTCCGGAGGAGACCCAGGCGTCGATGAAAGCGTCGTTCTGTTGATTTGGTTCGTTTATGTAGACGCGGACCCCGTTGGGGGTGTTGATCCGGAACTGGTAGGTCCCGGTTTCAGGGGGAAGAATTGAGCCTGCCCAATAGATGGCATGGGCTTTCGGGTTGAGACCTTCAACGCCGTGATCATTGTGAATGTCAAAATCGATGGTGGGGTCGACCCTCTTGAGCAACTCCTTCTTACGATTATCCATCTTCTCCTTGTTGAAATAATGACCCCGAAGACCGTTTTCTCCTCCCATCGAGGCGCGACCTCTAAATGACTGCACGATGTCGGTGATGGCGCGCCGGTGTTGGTGCTGCGTGCGGCGGAGGAGGTCCTTTCGGACCGGCTTGATTTTGGCTTGGGCTTCTGGCGAGTAAAATGCGGCGTGGATGTATTCGGCAACGTGGAGAGCATCCTCGTCAATGACAGCATCTTCGTCATCCTCCGGCATGGTGCGGTGGATGTATTTCGCCAACGAGGCGATGGTTTTTTTCCCGACGAGGGCTTCGTCGTATTCATTGGCTACGCCCTGACCCTGGTCTCCGTGACAGGAGGCACAGTGTTGGGTGTAGATCTCCGCTCCATCCTTCCCGCTTGCGGGAAGGATGGTTAAGAGGCTAAGAAAAATCCAAAGGCGCATGCTTCCATTACGGAAGTGGCCTATTTTTGTTTCACGAGATCGTAGAGCGGAAGCTTATTACGTTCGCTTTTGGTGCGGTCGTTTTTGAAGACCTTTTCGAGGCGGTTGACGATCTTGGGGTGTTTGGCGGCAAGGTCGTTGGCTTCGGCGGCATCCTTTTCAAGGTTGTAGAGTTGCCAATCGCCGGGTTTTTTGGTCTTGGCCTTCTGGCGGACGGCCTTCCAGGGGAAGTCGATGACGGCGAGTTGTCCGCTGTAGCCATGGAATTCCCAGATCATGGGTTTGGTTCGTTTGAAGGTGCCTTTGGTGAGAGCGGGAGTGAGGTCGGTTCCGTCGAGCCCCTTGGGAGCGGCGGTTTTGGCGATGGCGCAGAAGGTGGGGAACCAATCGGGGAAGTAGGACGGTGCCGAGGTGCTGGAGCCGGGCTTGATTTTTCCGGGCCAGCGAACGATGGCGGGGACGCGGATGCCGCCCTCGTTGACGGAGCCTTTCCAGCCCCGGAGACCGGCCGTGGAGTTGAAGAAGGGAGCATCGACCCCACCGATGTGGAATTTGGGATCGCGGCCGGGATGGGTCGTTCCGTTATCAGAGGTGAAGACCACGATGGTGTTCTCTTCGAGACCATGCTTTTTGAGGCGTTCGAGGATGGTGCCGACGTGCTCGTCGAGATCGGAAATCATGGCAGCGTAGCCAGCACGGGGTCGCGGGTGGGGCAGGTAGCCGTTTTGACCTCGATAAGGCCCTTTTTTATCGTCCCACTCTTTCGGGTAGCGGTCGATCCACTCCTGGGGCGGATGCATGGCGACGTGGGGCTCGACGAAGGGAAGGTAGAGGAAAAAGGGCTTTTCTTTGTTTTCGTCGAGGAATTCGAGAGCTTCTTCAAGGATGCGATCAGGAGCGTAAGTCTGATCACGATAGTCATCGGCTTTCACTTCGCCCTCTGCTTTCCGCTGGTGGCCTGGGATGGGGCTTTCGTTGATGATCTCAATTTTCTCATTGTCGTCGAGGAAGGGCGGAAAGAAGGAGTGAGCATTGCGCTGGCAGTTATAGCCGTAGAATCGATTGAATCCCTGTTTGATGGGGGAACCGGAGGTATCGGTTGGTCCGAGGCCCCATTTGCCGAAGCCACCGCTGACGTAGCCGCCTTTTTGGAGAGCTTCGGCGAGGGTGACTGCTCCGGCGGTGATTGGCCATTGGCCGGGGAATTTGCGGCCGTTTTTGGAGTCTCCATTTGAGCGAATTTCGGCATTGCCGAGGTGGCGTCCGGTAAGGAGGACGCACCGGGCGGGCGCGCAGACTGGGGCTCCGGTGTAATGATGGGTGAATTTGATCCCTTCGCTGGCAAGACGGTCGATATTGGGAGTTTTGATTTTTTTCTGTCCGTAGCAGCCGAGTTCTCCGTAGCCGAGGTCATCGGCGAGGATGAAGACGATATTAGGCTTCTTTTGCTCGGAGGAGGCGAGGGCGGCGGTTGCGAGGAAAGGGATGATCCACTTCATGAAAATGAAGGTAAGCAAGGACGAGAGGGAAATGAACTTTGAATTTTGAGATGTCGGACATAAGAATTAGAGCATGCGAAAAAGAGCAGGGGAAGCGCGGGACAATCGGCATGCGAAGCCTCGGGGTGAGCGTGAAGCCAGGCCGAAGGGTGAAGGGGATTTGGTTGATCTTCTGGAGGGAAAGAAAGCACCGCTTTTGCTGATTTTGGACTGTGTGCAGGATCCGAACAATTTGGGTGCGATTCTGAGAACGGCGGATGGAGCGGGCGTGGATGCCGTGATCGCGCCAAAGGATAAGGCGGTTGGCTTGACCGACACGGTGCGACGGGTTTCGGTGGGGGCTTCGGAGAGTGTTCCTTTTGTAAAGGTGACCAATCTGGCGCGGACGATGCGGGATTTGAAGGAACGGGGAATTTGGATTGTGGGAACTTCTGATCGGGCGACGCAGTCACTTTACGAGACTGATTTCAAAGGGCCGACGGCAATTGTGATGGGGCGGGAGGGGGAAGGGATGAGACAACTCACCGAGAAGGAATGCGATTTTTTGATCAAATTTCCAATGAAGGGCACGGTAGATTGCCTAAATGTGAGCGTCTCTGCGGGGGTGTGTCTATACGAAGCTGTGAGACAGCGAGAGCCGTGAGAACGCGAATCATCTCAGATCTCCATCTGGGCCATTCAGCGTCTCGTTTGAAGAATCCGGTGATGTTGGAGCCGGTGCTCGATGGAGTTGATCACCTTGTGCTTGCGGGCGATGTTTGGCAGCAGCGAAAAATCGGGCGGGCTCGGGAAGAGGCAAGACAGCTGTTCGAAGAATTGCTTGAACTTGCTAGGATGCGGGGGGTTACGGTGGATTTGCTCAGGGGGAATCATGATCCAGAAGGAGGAGAGGGCGTCACCTGGTTGGCGGATCGAGAGGTTCTCGTGACTCATGGTGACGCGATTTATGATAATGCCACTCCGTGGTCGCGGGAGATTGGTCATTATCGGGCTGAGGTGAATGCGATCATTGAGAAGTATGAGCCGCAGAACCATTTGGCGGCGGCTTGTGCGGATCGAGCAAAGGAGATCGCGTTAGTTCTGAAAGTGATCCCGTTGCCAAAACTTCCTCCTCCCTTCAATTTTTTAGCGACGGCGTTCTGGCCGCCGAGCCGGACCTTAGAGATCCTTCGGGTTTGGCGAGGGATGGGGACGCAGGGGTTGAGTTTTTTGGAGCATTCGGGAGAAGGGGCGAAGGTCTTGGTTTGTGGTCATTTTCATCAGGCCGGGATTTGGGAGCGAGAGGGGAAAGTGATGATCAATACCGGTTCCTTTATGAAAGGGAGTCGTTCTTGGGCGGTTGATCTCAATGAGAACAAACTGACAGCCAGAGAAATTGAATTGAATGGAGAACACTTTGTGCCGGGTGAGGTGAAAGGTCGCTGGATTTTCTCCCGCTGATCGTGAGGCATGGCTCCGGATGAGCCGAGCCAAGGCCCTGATTTCTTTTTTTCGCGATTAATTTTGTGGGAACAGGTGGTCAGGAGGGGGAAGCGGTTCCGGTGTCGAAGTCGCTTGTTCTGATGTGTTCAGGCGTTCCTTTGGTTCCGATCCGAATTGATGAATGAATCTATCGGCGTGCTGATCTGCTTGGTTTTTAGAAACCGTTTGCACGGGGATCAGAAGAGTCCGATGGCGGAGGAAAGTGAGAGGCACGTGGGTTCTCCCTTTTTGATGAGACTTTTTCCGGTGGTAGATTTTGGAAAGTCTGCGATCAAAGTGGCCATCCCGGCCGAGCGGGTGTCGGGAATTCGAACAGAGCCCTGGTATTTTTTTCCTCCCCAGGGGTCATGATAGGTTACGGCAAACGAAGTGGCATTTTTAGGGAGCTTTGCGGGGAGGCCGGTGAGAACGAGATAGTGCCTGTTGACGGCTAGCCAGCTTTTGGTGGATGAACCTTTGGGCGCACGCCAGGCTACTCGTCTCGCCCGAAGAATCGGAGGAAGGCCCTTTTTGAGAGACGCAGCGAGGTGTTTGTGGGTGCGTTTGATGAGAGCGAGGTCGGACTCACGGGAGGTTTTAAAAAATATCTCCTGCTTCACGGTTCCCATCCAGCGTTCGGTGCCGATTTCATTGGCCATATCGGCAAGGTCGGCTCCGCTGACGCCGTAGCGGCCGTTCCAACGGGCGCGTTTCGGATCTAGGCGAGATCCTCGTTTGCCAAACTGGTAGATGATTTTTTTAATTTTGGCCGTGTCGGAATCTCCTTCAATCCTACCAATCGATTTTCGCCACTTTTCTCCTCCTGAACGAAAAGCATCAAGGAGGCATGCCGGACCACAGGCATTGCCATCGGTACGAAGTTGATTGGCGGGCGGTGAGTTGGGTATGGGAGCTGTCAGCCAGTTCGCATTGGCAAATGACAAGAGGACGGCCAGAAAGATGAATGCAATTTTAGGGACCATTTTCTGGGACAGTGATCACTTCGTTACGAGAATCATTGGCGGGCTTGGCATCGCGATTTCCGTTCGAGAGATTGACTTCGCTTTTCACGGTCAGCTTTCCTTCTTCCATGAGGAGTCCAAGACCAGAGGGGATGGTGATGACCTTGCGTTCATTTGGTTGCAGAGACTGGATCGTGACCGGGTATTGATCTCCCGCGATGCCAATGGTTACGGTGGATTGATAGAGGGGTTCGGTCCCTCGATTTTCAATACTGACCTGCAGTCCGGATGAGCGGTCATCCTCGGTCGGGAAGAGATAGATTTGGGAAGCGACGGCGAGGTCTTCGATTCCCGGAGTATCCCGTTGCATCGCGCGACCAACATCAATCATTCCAAGTCCATACTGAGAATCTAAACCCGGAGCTCCCGCTTCATTGGTGTAGGTTCTCAGGATTTCAGTCGCCATCTGAGCGGTGATGGGGGTGGGGCTCTCCGACATGATTGCAGCCACGGCTCCAACCGGAAAAGCAACCGAACCTGAAGTCCCGGTAAAGGAGGTGACGTTATCACCGGGAAAGGCCGCTTGGATTTCAAGGCCAGGTGCCGTGAAGGCGAGATCGCTATCCGAGTTTGAGAAGTTTAAATGTTGTCCTAGGGCGTCGACTGCACCGACCGAAAAGACGTCCGGATCTCCGGCGGGATAGGCGGCGTTTTCGGAACCTTCATTTCCGGATGAGGCGAAGATGACCGCTCCGCGTTCTGTGGCGTAATCTACGGCTTGTCGAACCAAGGGGCTGTCTCCCTCAGATCCAAGGGAAATATTAATCAACTGAGCCCCGGCGTTCGAAGCTTCGATGATTCCCTGAGCGAGAAGAAACGAGCTCGAGTATCCGGTTTCGTCGGCCACTCGAACTGAAATGAGATCTGCGGCAGGCGCGACTCCCTTCATATTGGGGTGCATTCCCGCGATCAGTGAGGCAACGGAGGTTCCATGGCTGTTTGCCTCCACTCCTTCTGGTAGTTCAATAAGGTTGATGTGACGAATCTTGTCGCTAAGTGCAATATGCGGAAGGATGCCAGTGTCGATGATGGCGATTTTTACTCCACGCCCCCATTCGGAATTATCTACGGTAATTCCGAGGAACTCCAGGGCACTATTGTTGAAGCCCACAATGCCAGATTGCGGCGCCACCTCACGGAGCTCCGGGACGATCACGGGATAGTTGAATTGAGCATTCTCAAGGCCGAGTCCGTCGAAGTCCGAAAGGTTGTCGAACCCTAATCGCACGGCGCGGAGGGTGTCGATTTGGCCAAGGTTACGAATCTTGGAATTCGCGAGTTTTTCGAGGAATCGTCGATAGGCCTCTTCATTGGCGAAGGTTATAATGCGTTCATTTGGGATAGCATTTGGATCGAATTCAGGGTTCCGGCCGGAAGGCTGCCGGAGTTTTCTGTCGCTTGTCGGGTTTGGAGGGACCGGATCGAAAATTTGGATTACGACCTTGGAAGGTTCTTTTTTCGAAGAATCCTCATTCGGGGTGCTCATGAGGAGCCAACTCAAGAGGAGGCCGATGACGAGGGCGAGGGTTGCAATAAGAATCCGGGGTGACATTTTAGGATAATCTAGTTTAAGAAACCCCATTGCGCGAGAAAAGTTGCTTGGCATCTTTAGGGAGAGGATGGGGATGCTCTTCTAGAGCGGCCCTTGAATTCCTCTGAACTTTAGCGAACGAAAGATTGATAGGATACGTTTAACAGATAACCACGATGAGCAAACTTACGACAAAACTACAGGAAGCTCTCCAAAGCGCGCAGCAGCTGGCTCTGCGGTCGGCTCATCCCGAGCTCCGGATTACGCATTTATTGCTGGCTCTTCTTCAGCAGGAAGGGGGGATTATGATTCCATTGGTGGAGAAGATAGGTGGCGACCCAACGTCGCTGAAGGCTTCGCTTGCCTCGGCGCTTGAGGCAGAGCCCCGGGTTCAAGGGGCTGGGTCACAGCCACAAATGAGTTACGGACTTCGGAGTGCTCTCGATCTGGCTGATAAGATTCGGGAGAAAATGGGCGATGACTTTATGAGTGTTGAGCATGCTGTGCTGGGTATTTTAAAAGATGATTCGCCCGCTGGAAAGTTGCTTGTTGATGCCGGAATCACGTCCAAAAAATTTGAGGAATCGTTGAAGGAGATTCGCGGCTCGCAGAAAGTGACTGATAAGGATCCCGAAGGGAAATACCAGACTCTTGAAAAATATGGCCAGGATTTGACCGCAAGGGCGCGGGAGGGGAAAATTGACCCAGTCATTGGCCGTGATGAGGAAATTCGCCGGGTTCTTCAGGTGCTTTCCAGGAGGACAAAAAACAACCCCGTTCTTATCGGGGAACCCGGAGTGGGTAAGACCGCCATCGTGGAGGGACTGGCCCGCCGAATCGTGAGCGGTGATGTTCCTGATTCGATGAAGAACAAGCGTCTCATCGCACTCGATCTTGGTGGGATGATCGCGGGTGCCAAGTATCGTGGCGAATTTGAAGACAGATTGAAGGCATTCCTCAAAGAGGTGACGGACTCGGACGGGGAGATCATTCTCTTCATCGACGAACTTCATACCATCGTGGGGGCGGGGGCGAGTGAAGGTGCAGTTGATGCGGCCAACCTACTCAAACCCCAGCTGGCACGTGGCGAGTTGAGTACAATTGGAGCGACCACCCTCGATGAATATCGGAAGTATGTCGAAAAGGACGCTGCTCTTGAGCGCCGGTTTCAGCCGATCAAGGTTGGCGAGCCGAGCGTCGAGGATACGGTGGCCATTCTCCGCGGTCTCAAGGATCGCTACGAGGTGCATCACGGAGTCAGAATCAAGGACAGCGCCATTTTGGCTGCGGCGGCCCTCAGTGATCGCTATATCTCGGATCGTTTCCTGCCAGACAAGGCGGTGGACCTGATTGACGAAGCAGCTTCGCGTTTAAAAATCGAGCTCGATTCCCTTCCGACCGAAATCGATCAGCTCGAGCGTCAGGTGATGCAGCTTGAGATGGAGCGGCAGGCTCTGGAAAAAGAAACTGATGAAGGTTCCCGCAAAAGGCTCGAAACGGTGCAGGAGGAAATGGCCAACTTGAAAGAGGAATCGGCAGGACTGATGGCGCAATGGCGGAAGGAGAAGGAGGGCCTTGATGAGATCCGCTCTTTGCAGGAAGAAATCGATACCCTTCGCACCGAAGCCGAGCAGGCCCAAAGACTAGGCAATCTTGGGCGGGCGTCTGAGATCACTTACGGGAGACTCCCAGAGGCCGAGCAGGCGCTCATGGATCTGGAGGGTCACCAGGATTCTTCAAGACTTCTTCGCGAGGATGTGACCGAAGATGATATTGCTAAGGTCGTGGCCACCTGGACCGGTATTCCGGTGAGTCGGCTTCAGGAGGGCGAGCGCGCCAAGCTCGTCAAAATGGAGAAACGACTTGGGGCCAGAGTGATTGGCCAGCGTCAGGCTGTCGCTGCCGTTTCCAATGCCGTGCGCCGCGCGCGGGCGGGCTTGCAGGATGAGAACCGGCCGATTGGTTCTTTCCTCTTCCTAGGGCCAACCGGTGTCGGAAAGACGGAGCTTTCCAAAGCCCTCGCTGAGTTTCTCTTTGACGACGACGGGGCGATGGTTCGAATTGACATGTCGGAATACATGGAAAAGCACGCCGTTTCCCGGCTCATTGGAGCACCTCCGGGCTACGTGGGATACGAGCAAGGTGGCCAGCTAAGCGAACACGTACGACGCAAACCGTACTCTGTCGTTTTGTTCGACGAGATCGAAAAGGCCCATCCGGATGTCTTTAACGTGCTTCTTCAGGTTTTGGACGATGGGCGAATTACTGATGGTCAGGGCCGAACAGTGGACTTTAGAAACACGGTGCTGATCATGACTTCAAACATCGGAAGTCAGCACATCATCGATGAATCAAACTCTGAGCAAAGGGAGGTGAAAGTAAGGGAGGCCTTGCGTGGACATTTTCGACCCGAGTTTCTGAATCGGATCGATGAGACCGTGATCTTTGATCGCTTGGATCGCGCCGAGTTGGCGAAAATTGTGGTCTTGCAACTTGATCGGGTGAAGGGCCGGCTTGCAAAGCAAGGCTTGCTTCTGAAGCTCAGTGAGGAGGCCGTGGAGTTCATCGGAAACCAAGGCTACGACCCGGTCTATGGTGCGCGTCCGCTTAAGAGAGCCATTCAACATCATCTACTTGATCCGCTGAGTCTTTCTCTCCTTGAAGGGGAGTTTGTCGAAGGTGATGAAATCACAGTGAGAGTCTCCGAAGGGGGGCTCAGCTTTGAAAAATAACCCGGCCCAAATCAAAACGCGCGTCCGGGGTGAGCCGGGCGAGTTTTGTCCTGTCGGCTTTCAGTCCTTGATTCGTTCGATTAGCCAGAATCCACGGTCGATTCGAATTTGAAGAAACCTTCAGGAAGGGAATCGCGAGCAAATCAATGGAATCTCATTTTCGGCTGCTTATCCAGATTTGATAATGGGAGGTGATTATGACGGGGCTTGGGGGAATGGGGGGATGTGTTCTCGCTCGAATCCCAGGGCAGGGGTGTTTTGTGGACCGTGAGCTACGGTGATTCCGCTCCTTGGCCGGGAAGTGCGGATGGCCTTGGCCAAAGTCGAATCTACCGGGGAGGAATTCAGACCTCTCCCAATTCGTGGCGGCCCAGTGTTGCCGAAAGAGGCAATCCCGGAGAATCGGATCACATCGACTTTGCCGATAGTGAAGATCCGCTGGGCTATGCTCTTAAATCATTCGAACTGGGGAGTTCTGGTGGATTTGATGTTTGCCATCGTCTTGGGGCTGACGATGCCTTGGTCGAGGTGCAGTGGACCCGGGATTTGCAGCATTGGCCGAGTGAATCTATGGAGCGAACAGTGAGTGTGACCACCGGAGCAGAGCGGTATGATGTCTGGCGCCGGGTGGCCGATGTTCCTTCGGGCCGATGTTCCTATCGAGTCAAAGTGGTAATTATTGGAAGATAGTTGTCTTTGATTTTCTGGAGATCGCCTTTGAAAAAGATGGCTTAGCCATGAACGAAAAACTCCCGTTGAATCATTCGGTTTGTTTGTATTCTAACTCGACAAAGCCCCTTAAAACCGCACGTCTGTTTTGAGAGCCTTCGGTGGTCCAAAGACCTCGGCTAGGAGGAGGGCTTCTCGCGCCGCTGTTGGGCTGGACAAGTGTGCTTTAACCCGGGCTTTTGTTGAAATTATGGACTCCTTCCGGGCGCGGCGGGAAGGAAGCCTCAGATTTTCGAGAGCGGCCTTCTCTTCTCTGCTCAACTTGTGACGTGCTGGTTTGACCGCAGCTGGAATGATGGAGACCTTTGGTGTGGGAGCAAGTTGAGGGGCTTGTGATCGAACGGGGAGCGGGGGGGGGATTCCCATTTCTTCACGTTGCCTCTGAAGTTCAGATTCGTAGGATTCGTAAGGATCGATCTCCCCCTCCTCGTCTTCAACAAGCGGAGCCGGAGATGCCTCCTTGTTCTTTTGGCCGCGCTCAATCAGGGCCTTTACCGCGGCAAAGATTACCGCGATAAAGATAATAATCGCCTGTGGATCGATGGGCAGAGCCGCAAAAATCATGACGGCTCGGACGATTGGTCAGGAGCTTCTTCGCCGATTGAATCACGCATTTTGGTGTCGGCAACGACGTTCTCATACTTGGCGTAGTCCATGACACCGAGATTGCCATTTCGGAAGGCCTCAGCGATGGCCAATGGAACGGTCGCCTCAGCTTCGACCACCTTGGCGCGCATTTCCTGGGTGCGGGCAGCCATTTCCTGCTCAGAGGCAACAGCGGCGGCACGGCGCATTTCGGCTTTGGCCTGTGCGACTTGTTTATCGGCTTCGGCTTGCTCTGTCTGAAGCCGCGCTCCAACATTATCGGCGACGTCGACATCTGCAATGTCGATCGAGAGAATGGAGAAGGCGGTAGCTTCATCGACCCCTTTTTCGAGGACAAGGCGCGAAATAGAATCGGGATTTTCAAGCACTTGCTTGTAGGAAGCGGCGGAACCTACTGAGGTGACTATGCCCTCACCGACACGAGCGATGATGGTTTCTTCGGTTGCACCGCCGACGAAGCGATCAAGATTCGTGCGGACAGTGACACGAGCTCGGACATTGACGCCAATCCCATCCTTTGCAACGGCGGTGATTTTGGTGATGCCGCCGATTGGATTCGGGCAATCAATCACCTTCGGGTTAATTGAGGTCCGAACGGCATCAAGAACGGTTTTTCCGGTATCCTTTGTGGCGAGATCGATCGCGCAAGCCCTCTTGAAACAAAGGGAAATGCCTGCTTTATCCGCGGCAACGAGAGCCAGAACAACGTTGATAATATCACCACCTGCGAGGTAGTGAGCCTCCAAGTCATTGGTTTCGTAGTCTAATCCTGCTTTGGCCGCAGTAATCTTACTGTTTATAATGGTGCCGGGATGAACTTTCCGGAAGCGCATCATGACAAGATTGATGAGACTGACTGGGGCTCCTGCTGCCTTGGCCTGAATCCAAAGGCCAAAGAAATTGATAAAGATCAAGCCGACAACCATCAGAATGATAAATCCGACAATAGCGAGGGGGACTGCAAACTGTATTTCTGCGAGCATGTTGGGATGTTAGCTAGGAATTTGGATCATGCAATTTGAAGTTTGAATTTTGCGTCGCAAATATTGAAGGTGGATTCGTGAATGATGAGCAACGGACAATCGGAGTGATTGCGGGAAACGGGATTTATCCTGAGACCTTTGTTCGGGCCGCCAGGAAACGGGGCATAAGGCTGGTGGTGGCGGCGTTCAAAGGCGAAACGAAAGAGGAGCTTGAGGAGGAAGTAGATGCCATTAAGTGGTTCCGCGTTGGGCAACTGGGGAGCGTGATTAAGTTTTTTCGCAAGCAAGGAGCATTTGAGGCCATTATGGTCGGGCAGATTGCTCCGCGAAATCTTTTCGACCTCTGGCCTGATCTGAGAACCTTGAAAGTGCTGCACGGTGTTAAAGAGCGAAATGCGGAGAGTCTTTTTGGAGCCATTGCGGATGAGTTGGCTAAAGACGAGATCACCCTGCTGCCCGCGACGACCTTTTTGGAGGACCAATTGGCAGGAGAGGGGCATCTGTTTGGTCCGCCGTTGAAGGAACGCGATTGGGAGGATGTGCGATTCGGTCAACGGATTGTGAAGAAAACCAGCGCCTTGGATATTGGACAAAGTATCGTGGTGCGGCGAGGGACAGTTTTGGCGGTCGAGGCTTTCGAGGGAACCGACGAATGCATCAAGCGGGGAGGGAAGCTTGGCAAAGGGACGAATGTCACGTTAGTCAAGGTTTCAAAGCCCAAGCAGGACATGCGTTTTGATGTCCCTGTGATTGGGCCGAAAACCATCGAGAGCTGTCGGGAAGCTGGAGTCGGGACAATTGCGGTCGAGGCTGGAAAGACTCTGTTTCTCGGACTTGAGGAGATCGAAGCAAAGTGTGTTCAAGGAAAGATTACGGTCGTGGGATTTTAGTCAGTTCCATTGCGTGGCGTGCTTGACAGCCCCTCGTGAAAAATGAAAACTTCGCGCGCTCTCCAAGAGAATAAGCCGGCGTGGCGGAATTGGTAGACGCGCGCGATTCAAAATCGCGTTTCTTCGGAAGTATGGGTTCGATTCCCATCGCCGGTACTTATTCTCTTGTAAGGTGTTAGGGTGAATTTCTCGAGTTCTCCCCCAAGGGGGCTTCAGTGTCATTGCCCTTTAGATGCACTCAAATGCAGGCAGAAGTGGCAACAAAGTGGCAACTGTTTTCTCTTCAAATAGACGGCAGCACAAAGCCAGCATCGGCTAAACCATCCGGCTCCACGTTGATTTCCCTAAAAAGCCTCCCTTACTGACTGCTAGGAATTTTCTTTTGGCGGGAGGGCCTTGAAGCCGTCTTTGGAGCGGAGGGGGAGAAAGGAGGGGGATGATGAGCCTTCTGCAACAATACGTGCCCTGCGGTGGCGGTTTTTTAAGCCGGCACTTGCAACAGACTCCATACTCACTTGGGTGAGTTGGCATGCGCCTCAGCCGGAGGGATCCTTTTTGCCTGCTCAGGCTACTCCAGAGGAATTACTCACAGCTGGCGGATCCTGTAGAAAAGGGTGCGCGATGAACGATCTGGTGATGTGTGGGTGTAGATGGTACTTTTAGCTTCGCTGATCAATCCGTCGGTGAGTTCCTGCCACTCGTTCATGTCGATGCTGATGTCGACTCCGTATTCTCTTCCAACTACCGAGTTGAAGGTAATGATTATGTCCCCGTCTGTATTGCGCGTGATATTGGTGATGCGCAAGGGGGCAACGGGTTCGGGCGGTATTACTTTACCGATCTCGAAGGAATACCAGAGTATGCCTCCCACCTCAAGTGTCCCTCGAATTGAGTTTACAGCTGGGACTGGTAGTTCCTCGCCCGTTATGAACGGAATTGTCGGGCCGTGATTGATATCCAGTGGCCCTCCCTCAGAACCCCCACTGCCATCGGCTCCTAAACAGCCGCTCCAGAGAGTGTCCCATGCACCGACGGCGAGATAATAGCTACCAGCAGGAAGTCCGAAGAAGTCGATCCTGCTCTGGTAGACAGGCGGCACAGTGTCACCGGCGAAGGCAGCGTCATCGTTTTCGCCTTGCAGTTCCCCCTTGTCATTGAAAACAGCAATTTCCGTGTCGATCAGGTTGCCGATTGTGTCAATGGTGAACGGTGTCTCTGCCTCCGCGATTACGCCGATTGATGATGCCACCGGCAGGATCACGTCATTCACGGTCAGATTATAGAAAAAAATGGCATCCAGTTCTCCATAGGCGTCGACAGAGATATAGTAGGTTCCCGGTTCCACTATCGCAAGTTTTTCGCTTTGAGGCACGTCATCATCATGTAACGCAAATGCTAGGACCCCTGTTGCATTAAGGAGCCCTGCGGCGTTCACTTCGGTTCCAAGGCTGTTAAGCAGGAACGTGTCCGGGTCGCCGCCGAGGGCAACACTGGTTATTTGAATACACGCGGTTTGCCTGACCGTGAACTGGAAGACGATTTCATTTCTCCAGGTTTGGAACTCTTCTTCCGCAAAATATGTGTCGCAATTGTTTGCTCCTGTGGCCGTGTTGCCGTTAACGGCCGTGATGCTGCCAGCTGCCAAAACACCAAGATCCTGACTTACAACAAGGTCGGCATTTGTTGTTTGTGCGGAGTTGATGACGACAGCCAAGGCTGTGAGTAGAATGAGAAGAGAATTTGCGGGTTTCATGGCTTGTAAGGGGAACGGATGAGGGAAGTGTGACGACACCAGAGACGACTGAGTTTAGCCTCGGAGGTCGGGGTGATTTTGAGGGCGACGCTGAATCTATATCATCTGGGGTTCAGAGAGCCGTTAGCAAGTCCGGAAAAGATATATTTGCGATTTAAAACTGGGTTCGAGGACTGACTTACCGTTCCAGAGATTTCTATATAACCCTTCTGGCCGTCCACAAAGGACAGCTCAACTTCCTGAATACTTGTATCAGCCACGCTAGCCCTCCTACCTACAATTTCCACAAGTGCACCCGACGGGATCGCCTTGGCCAATGTCTTGGATGTCAGCGTCACATACTCCACGGCGCCAGCGGCTGCTGTGAGGACGAAAGATGCGAAGAGGGTGGATACTATTTTCATGAGGATAATAAAATAAAGACGCGACTGAGGCAGGGCAAGGGGAGAATGCTCCCTCACTTTTTGAAGTGCTTGCGAACCTCTCCCAGCCCCGCCTGTGCTCGAAGCGTTCCCAGCCAACCAACAAGATCGACGAGTTCCTGCGACGAGATGGCCGCGTCGAGCCCGGCCGGCATCAGGGATGCCCTCATCGGCTTGCGGGTCTTGATGAGCGACACGTCCACGTCCTTTTGCAAACCACCGATTGTTCTCAGGCTCAACGTGGTCTCGCTTTCGCCGGAGACGAAACCGATGAGCTGCATACCGTCGTTCAGTTCGACGATGAGGCCTTCAAAACCGAGGGAAACAGTCTGGTTAGGTTCCAGAATCGCGGAGATCATATTGGCCCGATCCAGCTTGCTGCCAATCTCGCTTAACTCCGGGCCGAATTGGATACCCTCGCCACTCACGACGTGACATGCGATGCAGCCGGCCTTGGTGAAGGCCACCTTCCCGCGGGTGGGATCCGGCTTGGCAGTGAGTAGTTTTTCCAGCGGCCAGCGTTCGCCTCCCACCGGCGCCAACTGCTTTTGTCTTTCGGCGGCGAATATGCGGGTGTCCGGGTTTGGGGAAAGAAGTAGACCGCGCACCGCTGGCGCGACCAGTTCCTGAGGGACCGCATCGCCCTGGATGAGCTTCATGAGTTCGCCGGCCCCGGTCGGATTTTTCGCCATGGCTGTAACCGCGAGAGTCCTAACCGCCAGAGATCGGGATTCGTCATCAGTGACGCTTTTGAGAAGTGTGAACGATTCCTTGCCACCGGCGAGACCGAGCGCATCGATCAAGGCCGTCGATTGATCTGGTTTGGCCAGAGCCTCGGTCACGCGTTGCTGTTCGCCAAAAGCCAACAGTTGTTGGAGCGCACGGATTGCTGGCGGATTTCCAGGATCGGTTCGCACCATGTCGAGCAGATCCTCCACCAGATCGCGCCGATCGTATTTCGCCACCAGATCAACAAAAGTTATCGTCCCCTTGCTCTCCAGGATCGCCGCTTGCACCAGCGCCACCAGATCGGGACGGGCTGCGAGGGTGACGCCATCGAAGCGACGAAACGCCTCCAGAAATGTCCAGTGACGATCCTTGGATCCAGCGGCGAGAATGGCGGTTAACGCGGCCTCCTTGGCCTCGCCATTGTGAAAATCGAGAGCCCGCATCAGGCGCGGAGCTTCGGATTCCAGTAGATCTGCGGAGAGCAGCAATTTTGCCAGATATCCGGCGGCCTTGGGCGCGCGCGAACGCCAGATGATATCGCGACCGGCAGTCGTGTTCCAGTCGTCGCCGGCGGCCGCCAACCACGCATCAAAACAGGCGTCCTCGTTTTTGTGTTCGCCAATCCCGAGCGCCTCCAGATACCAGCGATCTTTGCCGTCATGCTGCTGGGCAAGTTCACCCCAAAGCCGTGTCGCATCCGAGCTCGTCAATCGATGCAGGGAGATTGCGCATTCCCGCCGGACCAACGCGGAGGGATCCCTGACAAGGGCACCCACAACTGGCTCGATCGGCACACGATGCCGCCGCGCTATTCGCAGTGCGAGGGCGCGGACATCATCTACGTCATCCTGCGCCGCCATATCGATCGCCGCCTGCGGGTTCCCTTCGATCTCGGCAAGCAACCAGAGCGCCCGCGCCCGGTATCGCGGGTTCCGATCTTTCGCCATCACCTCAAGAGCCGGCCGGCCGCGCGAACCCATTGTCAGCAAAGCTGTCCAGGCCAAGTGGCGGGCGGAGAGGTTGGGGTTGCCCAAGGCCTCCGTGGCGCCCTCGGGCGTCTCGAAATCAAACTTGGGAGCCGTGTAAGCGTGTCCGGGCGGGGCGACGCGGAACAAGCGGCCAGTGTCGTCGATCGTGCGATGGCAACAGTCAACTGGATCGTACCAATCGGCGATGATCAGCGAGCCATCGGGCGCCACCGAGACATCTGATGGACGGTAGTTTCGGTCTTCTTCGCTGTGCGCCAGGTTGGTAATCGTCGCCGTGTAACCAGCGCCGCTCTTTTCGATCGGGAACGCCCAGACGACGTTCCGCCCCGGCTCTGCGTGGATCATCTGACCGCGAAACGGCTCCGGCAGGAGATCGCCCTCGTAGACCAAGATCCCAGTCGGTGCGCCGGCGCCGGTGATGAGCAAATTCGGGACGACCCCCGGATCGTTTTGATGCCACATGCTCTCGGATATTTTCGGCGACATGTTCGTGCGCGGACTTTGATAGCCGAGCCCGGTGACCTCATCGCGGTAGCCGTAGTTGCCGTACTCCATCACAAAATTGACCCGGCAGCTGCTGGAGCCATTGTCGTTATCCGACTGCCACATCGAGCCGAAGGAGTCGACCGTGACCTCCCAGTTGTTGCGGAAATTGTAACCGAGGACCTCGACCTCGCTACCATCCAGTTCACAGCGGATCACCATGCCATCCATGTACGGTTTTCGGCTGCCGTCCACTGGCTGCCCGAAGCGGTCGGTCACCACCGTCCCATTCTCGCGACGTAACTCGGAATTGAAATTTCCGAAGTTAAAATAGAGACGGCCGTCCGGGCCGAACATCACCGAGTGGATTGCGTGATCGTGTTGCCCGTGCACCGGATTCAAAACCTTTCCCTTGAATAGGAGTTTCTTGGAATCGGCGACGTCGTCACCATCCGAATCGGTCAGCAGCAGGATCCGGTCCGACACAGAGACGATCACCTGGTTGCCAAGCACGCAAACCCCGTGCCCACCATCGATGTCCGCCCCCTGGTAAAAAGTCTTCTCCGAGTCTGCTCTCCCATCCCCGTCGGTGTCCTCGAGGATCTTGATGCGATCTCCGTCAGGGTTCAGTTTCTTGCGATAGTTCACAGTCTCACAGACCCAGACCCGACCGCGGTGATCGACATCGATGCTCGACGGGTTGAACAATTGCGATCCGGAGGCGAAGAGGGTCGCCTCCACCCCCTCCGCCATCGCGAGTTGGGCGGCGGGCGGCTTCTCGGCCTGAGAAGTGCTGTCCGCCGCTGCTTCCTCGGTATTGGCACCCCACGACATCCCAGAAGCCGAAAGGATCCCCACGCCAAGGATGGCACGCCACGTCTGCATTATGCTGTTCCTACGATGGTTCATTTTGTTGGACGCTAGAGGGAAGCGTCCTTCGCTGCTGCCGTATTGCTAGGAATTTACTTTTGGCGCGAGGGCCTTGAAGCCGCCTTTGGACCGGACTGGAGGGGGAGAAAGGTAATGGCGTGTGTTCATAACGCCTTAGAAAATAGGGGAGGCGATGCGTCAGGGCAAGGATTCAGAATGTCATCGTCGGGCTCCTGTTCTTAACGTGCTTTCCGCTGGGTTGATAGGGGTGTCATCTGAAACAGTAATCCTAGGAATTTGCTTTTGGCGAGAGGGCCTTGAAGCCGCCTTTTGATCGGAGGGGAGGGGGAGGAAAGGGGGGGGGCCAACGACTTGATATCGCCAAGGAACTTAGGGAAGGAAAATTCTTGATCCTATTGGTGAGGCTCCAAGGGAAGGCAGACGAGTTCGCACAGGTTAACAAGTTCGATCTCAATTTGAAAAAGAGCAAAGTCTTAGCTTCCTATGGATGGAACACTCCACCTCCGTCAGAAAGTAATGAGCGCTGGAACTTCGTCTACGACGGCGGAGTTACGCGCTAAGCCACCACATCACGAATCACCTCACCTGCCACATCAGTGAGGCGGAAGTCGCGACCGGCGTAGCGATAGGTGAAGTTCTCGTGATCAAAGCCTAGGAGATGAAGGATCGTGGCGTGAAGGTCGTGGGCTTCGACTACATTCTCCGTGGCTTCGAATCCGAATTCATCAGTGGCGCCGTAGATGGTTCCTCCCTTGATTCCGCCACCCGCCATCCAAACCGTGAATCCGTAGGGATTATGATCACGGCCGAGCTTTGATTTTCCGGCCCCGGTGAGCTCCACCGTGGGAGTGCGGCCGAATTCGCCTCCGAAGATCACCAAGGTGTCCTCCAACATCCCGCGTTGCTTCAAATCGGTGAGCAAGGCGGCGACCGGACCGTCCAATTCCCGAGCGAGTTTGCTATGGTTTTCCTTGATATTATCGTGATTGTCCCATGGTTGGCCTGCACCGTGCCAGAGTTGGACGTAGCGCACGCCTCGTTCTAGGAGACGGCGCGCAATGAGGGTCTGCCGCCCGTGTACTTCGCGTCCATAAAGATCGCGAATGTGATCGGGCTCGCGTTCGAGATCAAAGGCATCAGTGGCGTCCATCTGCATGCGATAGGCCAGTTCAAAACTCTGGATCCGCGCCCGCAGTTTGTCATCCGACCCGCCGCGCGCCTCCAGGTGCCCTCGATTCAGGGCCTGTAAGAAATTCAACTGCGCGCGCTGTTGGGAAGGCGATTGTCCATTGTTGCGGATGTTCTCGATGAGCTTCTCCACCTTACTGTGCTTGCTGTCGATGAAAGTACCTTGAAATGCTCCGGGAAGGAACCCGGCCTGCCAGTTCTGGGCGCCCTTGATGGGATATCCTCCTGGGCACATCGCAACAAAGGCCGGTAAATTTGCATTGTCCGAACCAAGACCATAGGTAGCCCATGACCCCACGCTCGGTCGGCTCAGAATGGCGTCGCCACAGTTCATGAGCATGAGGGAAGGTTCATGATTGGGCACCTTGGCCTTCATGGAGCGAATGACCGCAATGTCGTCGATGCAGGCGGCAATCTTCGGAAAGATGCTACTCACCTCGATCCCGCTCTCACCGTATTGCTTGAACTCGAAAGGCGAGGGAAAGGCCGCGCCGGTCTTCCGTTCGGTGCGCAACTTACCCTGCGGCAATTCCTTGCCCGCATACTTCTGCAAGGCGGGCTTGGGATCGAAGGTGTCCACATGCGACGGTCCGCCATTGAGAAAAAAGTGGACCACTCGTTTGGCACGACCAGGGAAATGCGGAACAGAGTTAGCGGCCGACACTTCCGAGTGCAGGATGTCTCCAAGTCCCAATGCTCCCATCCCCATTCCACAACGGTGAAGGAAGTGACGACGATCAAGAGCTAGCGCAGAATTGGAACGCATCGTTAATCCAAAAACATTGCCTCGTTTGAGATTAAAAGAGCTTGGGCAAACCGCTCCCAGACGCTCAGCGCAGCCAGTTTGCTGACTTCACCTGCAAAGTGCTTTCGCGCATCCCAGACACGTTTGCTCCCGACCAGTTGCAATCGCGGGGCCCACGTGAATCCGTCACAGCTGAAATTGTTTGCCTCCCCACAATCGATCACGAAGTCGAGCGTCTCTCCCGTCTCGACCTTGATGGCATCAATTTCAACGGCTAGGGATTTTCCAAAATCGATCTTCCACGCTCCGAGCAGTCCCTGCTTGTTGCTGATGACCCAGCCTCGCAACCCGTCACCACAGTCCTCGATCTTGGAAATCGTTCCCGCGACGTTCACCACTCCGTCAACAGGCGAAGTCCATCGCCGCACCGCCGCGTGGTCGACCGAGTTCCCCGCATGACCTCCTTGCGACGTGAGGCGCAACCACCCCAGTTTTCCATCCGGCCAATTCGTTCCACCGCCCCAGGCGGATCCATCAAAGTGAGGGAGCTTGTGGAACTCAGCGATGCGTTGTTTCTCTGCGTCGAACTTTCCATAGCCATATTTCCAAACCTCGCTCTCGGGAACTCCTTCGACAACTTCGGCGGGCAGTGCCGTTACGAAGCGCATGCTATTTGTAAGTTCTCTTTCAGTGGGTCTCCGCTGGTAGACATGCTCAAAGAAACGTTCGATCTTTTCCCGATCACCACCCTTCAACACCTCCTTCTCAACACGATCGGAGAGCGCCTGCGCTCGCTTCACGGTGAAGGGCGCGTTCATCAGGAAGAGGGCCTGCTGGGGGACATTGGTGCGGTAACGACTCGGACTATGTAGTTCCGGATTTGCGAAATCGAAAACCAGCAACGTGGAGGGAAGGAATTGTCGATCGATGCGACCGTAGATACTCCGTCGATGCGATGCTCCGCCTCCAAAGAGTGGCCCCGGTGCCCCCCCCATCCGCAAATCCAATTCACCAGACGCGCTTAACATGGAATCGCGCATCGCCTCCACATCGTGACGTCGCCTCGGAAAGACCGAAAGCAGGCGATTCTCCGGGTCATCCTTCGGGGCTTCACCCGCTTTCCGGCGATAGACTGCGGAGTTTGTGATTCGTCTCTGGAGGTGCTTGAGAGACCAGCCATGGTCCATCAACTCGGCGGCCAGGAAGTCGAGCAATCTGGGATGGCTCGGCTGCTCGCTTCGCGTTCCAAAATCGCTCTCCGTCCGCACCAGTCCTTCCCCAAAGTGCGCTTGCCAGATGCGATTCGCGATCACGCGCGCAGTCAGCGGATTTCCTTTTGTCGTGATCTCGCGGGCGAGCTCTAATCGCCCCGAACCCCTGCGATAGACCGGACGTTTACCGCCATGCAACACCGCGATGGATCCACGGCCGACCTCGCCAAGCTGAGTGGGATACTGACCACGTTTAAAGACCCGAACGTTCTGAGCAACCGCACGATCAACCATCACAAGGGCGTGGGACGCCTTGTTCTTCAG
>Ga0308005_10000039_pt1 | contig 45647 bp, 31 predicted proteins | sample Neamet67_FD_203142 | JGI IMG/M metagenome (GOLD analysis project Ga0308005, IMG submission 203142) | Marine microbial communities from water near the shore, Antarctic Ocean - #67 | ecosystem: Environmental > Aquatic > Marine > Unclassified | place: Southern Ocean | collected 2014-06-07 | reverse complement strand
CGCAGACCGTCCAAAAAATGATCCCTCTCTTTCGTCATTCGCCTTTTTCAAGTCTAATCGACTCCGGCCCCAAAAAGCGAACCCCTTCTTTTTCCTCCAAATCCTCGTTCGCTTTCCCCATACTCTGTCGATTTCTCTTCGAAACGTGCCAATCAGCGACCATCAACTCCTTCGCCAGCACCTGCTCGATCCCTCGGACAGCGCTCTCGTCACGCTCATCAACCGACACCTTCCTCTCGTCCATTCCGTGGCCCGACGCGTCACCGCCAACGATGAAGCCGCTCGCGACATCTCCCAAACCGTCTTCCTCCGCCTCGTCAAAAAGGCCAAAAAAATCCCGCCCTCCCTTCCTCTCACCGCCTGGTTCCACCGCGAAACCCACAGCGCATCCGTCGATTACGTTCGCTCCGAAATCCGCCGCCAAAAACGCGAACAAACCGCCGCCTCCCTCGATGCCATGAACGACACCCCCGAACCCTGGAACCAACTCGCACCAGAAATCGACAGCGCCATCGACGAACTCTCCAAAAATGACCGCTCTCTCGTCCTACTCCGTTTTTACCAAAACAAAACCCATCCCCAAATCGCGGACGAACTTGGAATCAAGGAAGACGCCGCCCGCATGCGCACCAACCGCGCTCTCGAAAAACTCCGCACCATCCTCACCAAGCGCGGCATCACCACCTCCGCCGCCCTGCTCGCCAGCACCCTCCCCACCAATGCCATCAACCCCGCCCCAGCCTCTCTGGCCACTTCCATCACAACCTCCCTTCAAACTCTTCCCGCCACCACGGGCACTCTCGCCATTGTAAAAACCCACCTCCTCACCTTCGGTGCCATCACTATCGGAGCCGCCGCCGTCACCACCCAACAGATCAAAATTAACCGACTCCAGGAGGCACAACACGAAGGCAGACTGCCGCCCGCCACCTCCTCCTCCTCAAGCCGCTCAACCTTCACTCCAGGCACTACCAACGAACCGAACCTCCTCGCCATCTTCGCAAATCCCGATCCCTCCGAACGCCTCCACCTCCTCCAACAATACTCCCTCCATCTCCCCACCAATCGCATTTCCGAGGCCCTCGACCTCCTTCGCCAAAAAACGCCCGATTGGGACAGCGAGTCAAAAATGCTCACCCATCTTCTCCTCACCCGCTGGGCCAAAGCCGATCCCGAAGCCGCCTTCTCCTCGCTCGACAACGCAAACTTTTCACTCGAACGCGGTCATGCCATTAGCGTCCTCGCTGCACTCACTTCACTTAATCCCCAACGGACTGCAAACTGGCTCACTTCACCGGAGAGCTCCCAAGCTTTCTACCCGGTCGTCGGCCACATCCTCTCCGGCACCATTGCCAAAGAATGGGCCCGACAAGACCCAAAAGCAGCCCTCGCTTGGTCTCGCACGCTCGCCGACCAGCAGCAAGCCGGAGCCTACTCCGGCGTCCTCGGCACCATCGCTGCCACCGATCCTCAAAAGGCCGCCAGCCTCGCACTCACCCTTGAACCTGGCGACGCTCGTGACCACATCCTCTCTGAAATCGCCGAGTCCTGGGCTCGCCATTCCCCGAAAGAAGCTCTCGCTTGGACCACCAAACTCGACTCCGACGAAAAAAGCCATACGACTGCCGTCGCCCTCAAATCCTGGTCCGAAACCGATCCCGCCAAAGCGGCCCAATATCTCGACCAACAACCCAACTCGAACTATCTCGAACTCATCGCCTCGCAATGGTCCCGTCGCGATCCCGCCAAAGCAGCCAACTGGGTCGCCTCAAAATCACAGTCCCCGGAGCGCAACTCCGCCCTCGGCAAAACCCTCTGGAACTGGACCACCCAAAACCCCGCAGCCGCCACCGCCTGGGTGCAATCCCAACCCGATGGTCCGGCCAAAGATCAGGCTCTCGCAGGACTCGCCATCGCCGCCGTCGAATTCGATCCACACACCGCCCTCGAATGGGCTCAGAAAATCTCCGAATCCTCCTTCCGCGACGAACTGACCCGCCGCACCTTCACCACCTGAGCCCACCGTGATCCCAAAACCGCCCACCAATGGGGAAAGGAAAACAACTTCAAATCCGACGACTAATCCTCACCCCCCAACCACGTATAGATTTCCATGCCCCATTAGCCCCAAAGGGGCGAACTAACGGTCGGAACCACCACAAAACTCACCCACTCCATTCTCCCATGAAAAAAAATCTCATCCACCACCTCATCTGGGCTCTCGTCGCCGTCACCGCCTTCGTCGTCGGCTCCCAACTCACCAAGCCGGACGAATCAAAAACCGCCTCCCCGTCCAAATCCGCCTCCCCCCGACTTTCAGACCGCCAGTCCGAAAACCCGGACTCTTCTCCCGGAGAGAAAAAGGCTCGAACCAAATCCTCCCGCACCTCTTCCACCTCAGACCAACCCACCATCCTCAGCGACGCCGACATTGCCGAGCTGGGCGAAGAATTCCGCGCCGCCAAAGGCCCCATCGCCCGGCGCCTCGCCTTCTCCGAAATGCTCAAAAACCTCACGCCCGAGAACGCCCGTCTCATGCGTGAAAATATCGCCCACCTCTCCCAGGATTCGGCCGAATTCCGCGAATTCCACTACGCCTGGGGTTCGATGGCCGGACAGGAAGCCATCATCCACGGAGTCGACACCCCAAAGCGTGACATGGCCGCTTCCCTCGCCGGCTGGGCCGCCTCCGACCCCGCTTCCGCCATGGCTTACTTCGACACCCTCTCGCCCGAACAGCAAAGCAGCGGAACCCACCTGAAATGGGGAGCCGCCTTCGGCCTCGCCGACGCCGATCCCCAACTCGCCGCAGAATTTGCGATCGAACGATTCCAAAACGGAGACAAGGAAGCCTCCAAAATGATCCACATCGCAGCTTCCGCCGCCCTCCGTTCGGGCGACCGCGAAGAAATCACCTCCTTTCTCGCCGCAGTCCCCGAAGGCGAAATGTCAATCCAAGCCCACCAACATGCGGCCCGTGAACTCGCCAAAGATAACCCTGCCAACACTGTTGAATGGGCGGTCGATCTCCCCGAAGGTGACGGTAAAAACCACGCAGTTGGAACCTCCTTCCACATGTGGGCCGGGCGCAGTCCCGAAGAAGCTGCCGCTGCCATCGCCTCCGTTCCAACTGCCGATCGCGATGCCGCTACCTACGGCTACGCCACCCGTGTCGTCCATGATAACCCCGCCGTCGGCGTCGAGTGGGCGTCTAACATTCAAAACCCAGAGGCCCGGGGCCGCGCCATGATTGACACCGGCCGCGTCTTCTACCGCAAGGACCGCGAAGCCGCCCAAGAATGGCTCTCCAACTCGAACCTCCCCGAAGAAGCCATCCAAAAAATCACCGCCGGGAAATAACTCCTGTCTTTTTCCTCACCCATTCAACCCGACCATGAAAAAAAACCCCCTCCATCACCTCATCTGGGCCGTCATCGCCATCGTTGCCTTTGCTTGCGGATCCAAATTAACTTCGACCAAAAAGTCAGATAAAACAACCTCGTCGGAAGAATCATCTTCAGCTCTTTCCAATCGGCAATCGGGCGAATCAAATTCAACTGGGAAAGCAAAGGCAGGTATCAATTCATCCCGCCAAACCTCTTCCGATTCCTCCCCGTCCACCCTCCTTAGTGATGAAGATCTTGCCGAACTCGGCCGGGAATTTCGCTCCGCCAAAGGCCCCATCGCCCGACGACTCGTCTTCACGGAAATGCTCAAGAACCTCACCCCGGAAAACGCCCTCCTCATGCGCGAGCACATTTCCCATCTTCCTCCGTCTTCATCCGAATATCGCGATTTCCACTATGCCTGGGGTGCATTGGCCGGACAGGAAGTTGTCGAGTTTGGCATCACCACTCCCGGCGATGACATGGGTCCAGCCATCGCAGGCTGGGCCAGCGCCAATCCCGAAAACGCCATCGCCTGGCTCAAGAACCTCGACATGAAAAGCAACCCTGCTTACCGCGAACTCCTCGACATCCCGCAACTCACCGTCGAAGGCCTCACCTCTCATTTCTCGCGTGCCCTCGTCAATGGACTTGCCGACTCCGACCCCACCATCGCAACCGATTTCGTTCTCGACCGATTTGAAAACGGGGACAAATCAGCACACCAATTGATGCACACCATCGCCGGTGCCCACTTCAAAACCGGCGATCCCACCCAAGCCACCAACTGGATCGCATCCATCCCGGAAAGTGATCTCAAAAACACCACCATGCACCGGGTTGCTGGCGAAATTGCCAACCATAACCCCCAACAAGCCCTCGACTGGCTCCAAAGCACTCCTCAAAACGAAAGCCGCGCCCACGGCATCGGTGCCACCCTTCACACTTGGGCCGGAAAAAGCCCCGAAAAAGCCGCCAACTATATCTCCGCCATGCCGGCCTCCAAAGACCGCGACTCCGCCACCTACGGCTACGCCACCCGCGTCGTCCACGATAACCCGACCGTCGGAGTCGAGTGGGCCTCCAACATCGCCGATCCCGGTGCCCGGACCTCCGCCCTCGTTGACACTGGCCGGGTCTTCTACCGCCGCGATCGTGAAGCCGCGCAGGAATGGCTCTCGACTTCCAACCTCTCCCAGGAAGCCATCCAAAAAATCACCAGCGAAAAATAACCCATCATCTCATGCAACGTCTCCTTCTTGGTCTCCTCTTCGCCTCGATTCCCATCCTCGGAATCTGGCTCCTTCCTGGTCTGGAAAACCCAACCCGCTCGACAGCCAACCGCTCTCAGCCAAAGCCTCCTGCCAAAGTCGGAAACCCTTCGTTTCTGAGCCCTCATTCCAATCCCATCGCCCTTCACCGCGATCACCTCTTTGTCGTCAACACCCCGGCTGATACCGTCGATGTCATCGACACAAAAACCGGCCGCTTCCTAAATCGTATCCCTGTGGGCATTGACCCCGTCAGCATCGCCATCCGTCCCGATGGGCGCGAAGCCTGGATCAGTAATCACATTTCCGACTCCGTCAGCGTGATCGACACCGATCCCACCAGCCCTACCCACCTCCACGTCATCGCAACCGTGCAGGATCTTGACCTCGAAAAACGTGCCACCAACTTTGACGAACCCGTCGGCATCGCCTTCGCCAACAATCAAAAGGCCTACGTCGCCCTCTCATCCGAAAACAAAATCGCCGTCATCGATGTCGCCTCCCGCCGCGTCACCAAACACCTCACCATCTCCGCCCAGGACCCGCGCGCCATTACCGTGCGCCACGGGAAACTCTACGTCCTCCCCTTCGAATCCAACAACAAGACCCAGCTCTCCGGCGGCTACAAAATCGACGGTGACCTCGTCACCTTCGATGCCCACCAACACAGCATTGCCAACAATAACGTTCTCTCGCTCGGTCACGTCCTCGACATCATCAAACACCCGCGCGTTCCCGATAAAGATCTCTTCGTGTTCGACACCGAAACCGATCGCCTCGTCGAAACCGTTGATACCCTCGGCACCCTCCTCTATGGCCTCACCGTAGATTCCAAAGGCTCGGTCTTCGTCGCCCAAACCGATGCTCGCAATGACGTCAACGGCCGCTCAGGCACGAAAAAACATGGCCTGGCCGAACTTCAAAACCGCGCCTTCCTCAATCGAATCACCCAGGTCGATTTCCAAAAGAATGCCGCTAAAAAACCAAGCTTCATTGACCTCGAACCTCTCCCTTCCGCCCAACTAATACCAACGCAAGCATTCGCCACTCCCTTCGCAGTCGAAATCAGCCCCGACGACAAAATCCTCGTCGCCACCGCCGCCAGCTCCGACAAGCTCTTCACCGTCGACACCGCCACCGGTAAAATCCTCGGTCACGTCAATGTCGGAGCCGTACCACGGGGCATTGCTCTGCGATCAAAGGCAGATGGCACCCCCGCCCAAGCCTGGGTCCTCAATGCCGTTGCCAACTCCGTCTCCCTCGTCGACGTGACCAACCCCGCCCGTCCTGTCCTGAAGTCCACCATCCCTCTCGACGACCCCACTCCTCCCCCTTTCAAACGCGGTCGCATCGCCTTCAACACCGCCCTCGCTTCCTCCACCGAAACCTTCTCCTGCGCCAGCTGTCATCCCGACGGCCATACCGATCAACTCCTCTGGGTCCTGAATACCCCCGTCGTCTCTGGCGGAAACCAAATCCAGCCCCGTTCCACCATGCCGCTTCGCGGACTCCGGGACACCGCCCCCTTTCACTGGGATGGCATTCCCGGTGATCCATACGGGGGGAATAATAGCGCAAACGTCCGAGGTCACACTCCGCCAAATGTCGACGCGGAAAACCCCGAAAACGCCATGCGCCATCTCATCGATGGTGCCCTGAGTTCTACCATGGCTCTCGTGGGGCGCTCCATTGGCCGTGGCGACCTGCTTAACAGAAACGATCGCTATTACCTCACCCGATTTCTCCTCGGCTCCCCCTATCCTCCCGCGCAAAAGCGGGCCTACACCAACGTCCTCTCCAAACGCGCCGAGGACGGCTTCGAACTTTTCCACCTCAGAGGAAACCACGAAGGCAAACCCCAACCCAACGTCTGTGGTGACTGCCACCGCATGCCCTTTTTGGTCAGCACCAACACGCCCGGCTCAGGCATGGACGCGCCCACCTGGCGCGGCGCTAACGACCGCTTCCTCATCCTCCCCCAAGGCCGACTCAATATCATCGACTTTGATTTCTACCGCCGAATTGCGGAAAAAGGCATCCCCGAAAAAGAGCTCTGGCGATTCTCCTGGCGAAGTAACCCACGCTTTGATCCCGTCTGGGAAATGGTCCTCGAAGGCAGCACCGGTTACTCGGGTTCCTTTGCCCGTCAACTCACTCTCGACAAAAAAACCTTCGACCACCCCCTCACCCGCGATCTCCTCCCCGCCCTCGAAGCCTCCGCCAAAGAGGGAGCCGTCGTCCTTCAAGTTAATGCCTTCTTCCTCGATCAAACGGAACCCGCCTCCCTCACTCTTCAGTTCCAGAACGACCACTACATTCAAGTCGATGGCGACCGCCGCAGCTTCACCCGCGATCAACTTCTCAAGCTCGCCAGCAATGGCTCCTTCCTCGGCACCTTCACCGCCCGTCACGGAGCACGCACTGGCTTCACCTTCTTCCAACCCGCCCTCTGGACCCTCAGCCCTCTCCATGAACAAAGTGGTCGGCAACACTTTCCCATCCTCGCCGACGGAAAAAAATCGATGACCATCAACGCCCGCCACGTCACCGCAGATGCCCACGTCATCGTCAACGGACGCCGTGTTCCAGCCACTCTCAAAAAGGGTGAAGCCGAAACCATCTCCATCGAACTCGAAACCCTTCCGCCCAACGGCCTTCACTTCCTCCAAATTCAAAGTGACCAGGGGCTCTTCAGCAACGACTTCATCTTCCACGTCGCCGATAAAGCCGAAGACATTGCCAAATCCCTCCAGCAGGGCCCCGACCAACTCCGCAATAACCTCGAAAATGCCATCCAGAGCGGCAGCCTTCCCCGCGTCAAACGGATCCTCAACCTCGGTGCCCCGATCAACCGACATCATCAGGAAAATGGAATGACTCCCCTCGCAAGCGCCGCCTTCCACGGAAAACCAACCCTCGTCTCCCTCCTTCTCGCACAAAAATCCGACCTCAAAAAAACCAATCGCGACGGCAACACCGCCCTTCACATTGCCGCCTTCATGTGCCGTGCCGAAGTCGTTAAAATCCTCCTCAAAAACGGAGCGTCCCTCACCGCTCGCAACCCCCGCCGCGAATCCCCTCTCGATGTTGTCTCCGGCGATTGGAGTAAATCCCTCGAGGGCCTCTACCAATTCCTCAACACCTCTGCCGACCTCAAACTCGACCTTGCCGGGATCCAAAATCAACGCACTCAAATAGCCGATCTTCTCCGTAAGCACATGACCAAATAAAAACTCACCTGATCGAAATGAAATCACACCTCGTCTGGTTGATCCTAGCCATCACCCTGTTCTTTGCTGGAACACAGATGAAGGAGGACCCCAATGATCCCGACCGAACAGGTTCGAATCCTCCCAACCGAACTTTCCAACCAAGTCATTCCAATCGCTCTCCCGAAACAAACCCTTCCTCTCCCTCTGACAAGCGAATCCGGCAAGCTGGTCACAATTCCAAAGCTGTAATTCCCGGAGATCGATCTTCCCACCACGACGGCATCCATTTTTCCAATCCCTGGGCTGCCCGCTTCCCCTCCACAAATTCCTCAACCACTTCCACCACCGATCTAAACTCGGTGGAAAAATCTCCGGAAAATCTCGAAAGAAAACCAACCCTCTCAAAGGAACAAATCCAGACCTTGGTTCAAAATACTCTGCGAGATCCCAGCCCCATCGCCCGACGATTAGCCTTTGACCAACTGCTCGCTTCCCTCGATGAATCGACCGCCATCCCGATCCGCATCGCCCTCGCCCGTAACAAAGCAGATGGCGAACAGTGGCGCCTCTTCGACTACGCCTGGTCCGCTGGCGACCCCACCGCCGTTGAAAAAAACCTCCCCAGGACCGCCGAAAAACACCGCCAGGGTTTCATTTCCAACTCCCTCCCAGGTTGGGCATTTGCCGACCCCGTCGCCGCCGCAGAGTTCGTCAACGACTACGAACCCGGCCCCGTTCAGGATCACTTCCGGAATCGCTTGATCGAAGGACTCGCCGACAACGATATCGAGACCGCAACTGACTTTGTCACCCAGCTGGCCACCGACAACCATCCCCGCACTCCCCAGTATGTCAGGACCGTCGCCACGGAGGTTTTGGAAACTCAGGGACTCGCCGGCCTCCAAAAGTGGACCACTGAACTTCCACAGGGCCCTCTTCGAAGTAATGCCCAAACCTTTCTTGATCAAAAATCTCCGAAAGGTGACTGATCTCAGACAGAGAAAGCCAAGCCAGAGCAACCGAGGCCAATCCCGCAGCCTCTGCGATGTGAACCGATTTGATGAGGAAACCCTCGATCATCTGGATAGCCCAGCAACGATCACCGTCCGTCCCAACCTGCCACTTCTCCTGGCGAGCCCCGCCAAATGATCCGACTCAAGATCAGCAAGCCATAAGATCTGGAAAATCTTATGAACGACAATCCGGCAGATCTGGGCAAGCTCCTTGGCCGCGGGATCCCTCTCTCTGGCGAGTTGAGTGGGAGGGGGGGATTTCAGCGATATCGAAACCGAAATCTTTAAGAACGGCATCGTGCAGAGTCGATCGGCGGACGCATCCCGTTCCGGAACATAAGGCGATTCATGTGTGGCCGAATCGAATACGGCAGGTCTTCAACGACACCGATCGGACCTACTTCAAAAAAGACCGGGAAAGAGCCCTCAACGATTTCCCCAACAGCGGACACACCCCCGAGCAGCAAAAGAAAATCACGAAAAAGCAGATCGAGTTTAGTTCCAATCATCCGCGAAAGAAGCGGGCCTGAAGTTTCGTTTAAAGGCAGGGTCTCCACCTTCTTCGCATGAAAAAATCATATCTCGTCCACCTCGTCTGGGCATTCGTTGCAATCGCCACCTTTGCAATCGGCTCCAAGTCCTCGGAATCTTCCAGCTCCTCCGAGAACACTGTAAATCGCGAGGGGAAGGACTCCCCTTCCGGCCTTTCTTCACGCTCTCTCGACAACCGTTCCGATGATCCTTCCGGCAAACCGCGCGCCCGTTCCAAAACCACTCGCGGCGCGGTTAGCGAAAATGATTCCCCCACAGGCCTCTCTGAAACCGATGTTTACCAACTTGGCCTCGACCTGAAATCAGCCAAAGGCCCCCTCGAGCGCCGCGAAGTTTTCTCGCAAATCCTTAAAAACCTCACTGCTGAAAATGCCAAGCTCATGCGTGAGCAAATCCTTCACCTCGACAACGACAGCTCCGAATTCCGCGAATTCCACTACGCCTGGGGAGCCATCGCCGGCGAAGAAGCAGTCCTCAATGGCGCCGAAACTAGAGAGCGCGACATGGCCTCCACCCTTGCCGGATGGGCCGCCAAATCACCCGAAGACGCCCTCGCCTACTTCAATAGCCTCGACAAAGACGCCCAAAATTACGGAGGCCTCAAATGGGGAGCCGTCTACGGCCTTGTCGATGCCGATCCCAACCTCGCCGTCCGCTTCGCCATGGATCAAAAGGAAGCCGGTGATAAGGAAGCTGGCCGCCTCATGGACCTCGTCACCCGCCAGGTCCTCCGCTCCGGCGACCCTGCCGAAGCCGCCAGCTGGGCCACCACCATTCCAGCCGGAGAACTGCAGGACGCCGCGATCTCCCGCGTCGCCCGTGAATACGCCGACGAAGACCCTGTCGCCTCCCTCGACTGGGCCAACACCCTCCCCGATGGCAAGGGCAAAAACCGCGCTGTCCGTGAATCCTTCTCCGAGTGGGCCCAAGAAAATCCCGAAGCCGCCGGCAAACGCCTTAGCACCATGACCGACTCCCCCGAGCGCGACTCCGCCGCCTACGGCTACGCCACCCGCGTCGCCTGGGAAAATCCCGAAGCGGGCATCGAATGGGCCAACACCATCTCAGACGAAGGAACCCGCTCCAACGCCCTTATGGAAACCGGGCGCGCCTACTTCCGTAAGGACCCCGAAGCCGCCAAACAATGGCTCTCCAACAGCGGTCTCAACGAAGAACAACAAAAACGCGTCACCGAACGAAGCCGTGGCCGCCGTGGGTAAATTTCACTCAACTCTCTCAATGTCTGATCCCAACCCCTACGCCACTCCCGGAGCAGCCGCCGTTCCCGCGACTGATGATATTTCCCGCCAAATGCAAGGCTTGCATTAGCCCCTCACCTTCTCCTTTAAAATTCTCGCTCTCGCCAGCCAGGCCACAGTGACCGACGCCAGCGGACGCGTTGTCTGCTTCACCAAGCAAAAGCCCTTCAAATTCAAAGAGCACGTCGAAATCTTCAACGACAAATCCAAGACCACCCTTCTCGCCGAGATTAAAACAAAGAAGTTCAACGATTGGTCCGCCCGTTACCACTTCACCGATGCCACCGGGAACGACCTCGGTACGGTCGGCCGTCGCGGATGGCGCAGCATTTGGCGAGGCCCATTACGAAGTCTTCAACCCCGGCTCTCATAGTGTCGTCAGGAATGATCGTGCCTGCCAAACGGCCCGAACCTCCCCCATTCAACCGATCCGTAATCGTTCAGCCGTTCGTGGTTCCCTCTTTCCTTTTGGTCGGAATCCCCCTATTTCACCGCGCCCACACCACATTCCCCACTTCACTTTTCACCTTTCACCCTCCACTCTTCCCCCGTGTCCGTCGAACTCACCCGTAATTTCTCCATCATCGCCCATATCGATCATGGCAAAACGACCCTGTCCGATCGCCTCATGGAAGAAACCCAGACCATCACCCAGCGAGAGTCCCAGGCCCAGCACCTCGACTCCATGGACCTTGAGCGTGAAAAAGGGATTACCATCAAGTCCCACCCCGTCACCCTCGCTTTTAAGTCCAAGGACGGAAAAACCTACAAGCTCAACCTCCTCGACACCCCCGGACACGTCGACTTCTCCTATGAGGTCTCCCGCTCCCTTGCCGCCTGCGAAGGCGCCATCCTCATCATCGATGCCGCCCAAGGCGTCGAAGCCCAGACCATGGCCAACGTCAACCTCGCCATGGAGCAGGACCTCGCCATCGTCCCCATCCTCAACAAGATCGACCTTCCCGCCGCCGACATCCCCCGCTGCCGCAAGCAGCTCGAAGACATCCTCGCCATCCCCGGCGAACACGCCATTCCCGCCTCCGCCAAAATGGGCATCGGCATTCAAGACATCCTCGAAGCCGTCGTCGAACTCGTTCCGCCACCGGTCGAAAACCCCGACGGACTCCTCCGCGCCTCCGTCTTCGACTCCCTCTACGATCAATTTCGCGGCGTCGTCTCCTACGTCCGCATCGTCTCCGGCACCGTCAAAAAAGGCGACAAGATTAAGCTCTTCCACACCACCACCAACTACGAGATCAAGGAGACCGGCATCTTCACCCCCAAGATGAAAAAAACCAACGGACTCCAGACCGGAGACGTCGGCTACATCATCGCCAACATGAAATCCTCCGCCGAAGTTAAAATTGGCGACACTATCACTCACAAGGAAAAGCCCTGCCCCGAGCCCCTTCCCGGATTCAAGGAAATCCGCCCCATGGTTTTCTCCGGCATCTACCCCATCGACACCTCCGACTACGAGGCCCTCAAGGTCGCCATGGGAAAACTCCAGATCAACGACGCCGCCTTCACCTTCCAGACCGAATCCTCCACCGCGCTCGGCTTCGGCTTCCGCTGCGGCTTCCTCGGCCTCCTCCACATGGAGATCATCCAGGAACGTCTCCGCCGCGAGTTCGACATGGACGTCATCTCCACCTACCCGTCTGTGATCTACGAGGTCACCAAGACCGACGGAGAAGAACTCATCATCGACAACCCCTCCTACCTCCCCGAAGCCCAGATCATCGAAGAAATCTGCGAGCCCATCGTCCGTATCTTTATCATGGTTCCCGGAGACTACATCGGAGACGTCATGAAGCTCATCATGGAAAAGCGGGGCGACCTCGAAAACACCGAGACCATCGACGAATTCCGCGTCATGCTCACTGCGAAAGTCCCCCTCGCCGACATCCTCGTCGACTTCAACGACCGCCTCAAATCCATGACCAAAGGCTACGGCTCCATGGACTACGAGCACGCCGGATACCGCGCCGCTAATATGGTCAAAATGGACATGCTCATCGCAGGCGAACCCGTCGAAGCCTTCTCCACCATCGTCCACCGCGACAAAGCCGTCGGCCGAGGCCGCGAACTCGCCGCCAAGCTCAAGGAAGTCATCCCCACCCAAATGTTCGTCGTTGCTATCCAGGCCGCCATCGGCGGAAACATCATCGCGAGAGAAACTATCTCCGCGATGCGCAAAAACGTCACCGCCAAATGCTACGGAGGCGACATCTCCCGAAAGCGCAAACTCCTCGAGAAGCAGAAAAAGGGTAAGGCCAAAATGAAAGCCTTCGGCAAAGTCAACATCCCCCAAGACGCCTTCATCAAGGTGCTGAAGTCTGGAGATTAAAGGAAAGGAGTCGCTGGGACCGGACCTCCGCTTCTCAACCAAGCCTTCAAGCCAAGTGGCGAAACGCCACCACTCCCTTTCCAGATGATTGCGAAATCACTGACAAATGGTATTCTTCCCGCAATTCAGATGGAACCTTCCACCTCACAGCCGCCCCCCCTCACCGAGGGCATCGAAGAAACCGCCGAAAAAGTCCGATCACGTAAAAAGCGCATGAGCTGGCCGTTTGTTGTCTCTGAGACAAAATCGAAAGAGACAACTCAAGTAACTTAGCTCCGTTTCTTAGTCGGCCTCCAAACGGAGCCACACCTTGGAGAAATCCTGCTGCCGCACATCCGCCTTGTGCGCCCAAAAAGAAAAGTTCCTGCTACCGAAAATCTCCGGAGCTTCTTCAGCTTCCCTTTCATCCATCTCGTATTCAAAGAGCAAACACATCTCGCTCTCAGCGGCCTGGATTTCTTCCAAGTTCGCCTCGTCTGCCCGCATCGGATCCTCCCCGTTAATCTGCTCACGACATCTGAACGCATACAACGCTCCATCGGCAGCCCCGGAATACCCCCCAATATGCCCGCACGAAGCTCCTCCCTCGTCATCTTCGGGTCCCGATTCCAACTCCTCCATCAAATCATCGGATAATTCCACCTCTTCAAACAAAGGATGATCCATAAAAGGAAGGGTCTCTACTTTCCCAAAACGGAGAGGTCGGGCTTTAAAGACAAATCCATCATTCAAATTTTCAGGCCGCTCGGAAACACCTGTGTCGCCTCCTGGGGTATCGGCGACCCACAAGACCCTCCAGCCTTCCACCTCGGAGGGATCGTCACCCCACGGTTCGTTTTTAAAATCGTAGAAGAAGAGCAGGACCCCGTCTCGGGGGAGCCAATCGTGGAGAATCGGCAGCTCCTCCAAATAAATCGTAGCGAGAAGACTCAAGGATTGGCCCTCATACTGAGGCCACTCAAATTCCAAACCCTCGGGAGGCAAGCCCCCTGTCAATGACCGAAACTCTCCCTGCACTTCCTTCATTCCAATGGCACACTGGGCGTAGGCATTAAGTTGCTCGGGGACACCTCCAATTTTGAACATTCCAACTTGTATTCGATGACTTGGTTCAATCAAGGGTGAACAAATCACTAACTCTCTGCAGGCTCCAGTTCCAGGAACCATCCCTCCGAGCCCTAAAGAAGCAGAAAGGAGCTCGCAGCATAGGTCAGCCATCTGACTCAGCCCAAGCAGGTGGCCTCGGTTCCCACAAAGTCCATATCCGGATTCGCCCCCCGAGATCTCAAGTCTCGTCTCTATATTCCGGACATGCCCGGAACTGCCGCCCTGTTCGAACGAGAACCTGGAATCAACTCAGCTCTATCGATATTCTGCCACCCACCGCCGCTGGGGCCTCCGGCCTTTGCTCCTAAGCACCGCGATAACTCAACCCCGACTAACCTCTCATAAGAGTTGGCTCAAAGAACGGGGACACGTCAACGGCAGCTGTGGAAACATCGTCCACAACACCTTCCTCTCCGATCGTTCCATTCGGATCATCCTACATCGGAGCTGCCGATCCCGCGGACTTCACTCCAGTAGATTTCAACGGCAATCCAGGCTGGAAGATTTCGAAAAAAATAAACTCTTCGTTAAATTGGCTGCCACACGAGCTCCCGTATTGCAAAAAATGAACCTTCATTGATCCCGCCTCAGAAGGTATCGTGGCACCTGAACTGCTCTTCTTGCACCACACTCATGCCACACCGCCTCAAGGACACCATCGGATTTACCAAAAACGGCCCCGCCATTGCCTCCCCCGACGAGGAAGAACGCCTCCGGGAGTTCGTCAACCTGAAGCTTGCGGCACGAGGCCACCATATCGTGGGCGAGGAAGACGACTACCCCTTCCTCGACCTCGGGCGTTCACTCATTGCCTCTTTCCAGGAAAAAACCCGGCTCCTTTCCGACTACCTTTGCCCGGTCGATCAGGCCATTCACGACTATCTCGCCCAAACCCTCGGCGATACCGAATCTTCCGCACTCGTGCCTGCCGGAGCCCTCGTTCTGGAACGGCATGGTATCGGCCGCATGCTCTCGCTTCCTCCCGATCAGGATGTCTTCAAGTCCTCCATCTTGAGCTCCTATCGCGTCAATCAAGGGGTCTGTCACAATCCCGCTTCCGACCGCCGAACCACCAAAGGAGTCTTCCACGTTGCCGAAGGCGGGCTTCCGGTTCCCGCCGACAAAAAAGAAGTCCCCTTGCAAACCTTTGCGGGACTCCTCAAAGCGGCCCTCACCCCGCCCGAGGACATCATGGTCCTCCCCTTTACCGGCAATAGCGAAACTCCGGCCAAGGTCTTTGTCTCCCTCCTTCTTCGTCCCATTGTCTGCCCTGCCATACCCGGCGTTTCAGAGGAGAAGCGCATGGAAATCCGCTTCTTTGCCCCCGGCAATCTCGTCTCCAATCTCGATTTTGTGGAGAGCATTTTTGGCAATGGTGGTGACCCCTACCTTCCCGAAAATGACTCCCGCCTCGATACCGAACATTGGACTGGCCACACTGGGTGCGTCATCCTCGCTCCCCAACTCACAAAGTTAAAAAAGAAGGACCTCGGCCTCCCTCACATCTCGGAAGCCACCGACCGGCAAAAGCATGATGGCATGTGCTGGGAATCCGAAGACGAACTCTACAACGACGGCTCGGCCTTCAAAATCACCTCGCGCGATACCAGCGGCACCATTGTCACTCTCATTGCTGACAACTACTACGGATACTGTAAAAAGGAGGTCAAAACCCAGCTCAGCTACGCCTCCAATCTTCTCGGAAATGCCGAGGAAGAGCACGCCGGAGGAGCCATCGCCTTTCCCGGCGCGGACCTTGGTGAAGATTTCGCCCTAAGCGAATTCAAGTGCGACGTTCACCACCGTTTCAAAAACGTCGTGAAACGATACGGCGAACTCATGGACCTGAAGCCTGAGGGCTACGGCATCGATAAAATTCATCGCGATATTTTCTACCTTCCCGAAAACGTCCGCATCCAACTCGACGACCAATCGATCACCTGGAACGATCAAAAAATCCCCCTCCGCCCCGGCATCACCTACATCCTCCCCTCCGGTTATAAGGTTGAAATGGTGAAGCCCTCCGAAGGCCAACGCTGGCGCCTCATCGGAACCAATGCCGAAGGAACCTTCTGCCACAAACCCTGCACCGTTTCCGGCGGCGGGAAATCGGAGATCTCAAAGTCCCTCTCGGATGCCATGATCTCCGGTCCGGTCATCGTGAAGAATTTCAAGAAGGACTTTAAAGCCGCCCTCCAACTCGTCCATCGCGACTACGGTGATCGTTACGAAAGCCCCAACGAACCCGGCAAAAAAAGTCGGCCTCTCCTCTGCACGACACGTTCACTCGGTTCGGTCATTCGACTTTTCACGCAGCACTCGGCCTACACCGAGGAATACAATGGGTGGCTCGCCTCCATCCCTCGCTCCGTCCGGGACCTCGTCTTTGTCATCAAGCGACTCTACAAGCCCGATTGGGAAAACGATGCGGACTGGGCCTCCCGTTTCAGCGTCGATCTCATCAATGGTCGCCCCGGTAACGAACTCATCTACCATCGCCAGCGCCTCGTCACACAATACCTCCGCGTCGGCTTCGCCGAAGACGGAACCTGGCGGACTTTTGGCCTGCGGAAGGATTTCTCTCCCGCAAAGAAGATTCAAACCGAGGACGACATCACCGCGTCCACCGTCATCCCTGCGAACCAGGTCGACGGGCTCCACCCCGACATCGTGAACCCCTCGCTCAAGTTTGCCAAGAACTGCGAGTATCGCCTCTTCCAGCGACCTGACGACGCCATCGTGCGAGGCTATGACAAGCAGGCCGAGCTCGACTTCAGCCACAAAGGCACCTTTTTCTCCAACTACGAGCCCATCCCCCGGTCCGACGCCGAGGAAATGAAGAAAGACGCCATCCGCTTCGAGCACTTTACCAGGCCGATGCAGAACATGTTCAACGACTATCTTGAAGCCGCATCGCCCGACTACGTCATCTCCACGCACCTCCCCCGCATCGTCGATGGCAAGCCGACCAAAAATCCCCGCTACCTCCAAAACCGCCCCGACCTGGAAGACCCACGCAGTCTCTATATCGCTGAGACCGGGTCCCGCTTTTACCGACGCCTTTCCCAGGACGCTCCCGTTCCCATGCCGGTCAACTCGGTCCTCCTTGGACGTCGAAACAACCCCGCCGAGCCTGGCATCCGCTCGCTCGCAGTCTATGCCCCCATCCACTATCAAGAACTCCCCGAGCTCTTCATGGACTTCATCGCCTCGCTGACAGGCAAGAGCCCCTCGACCACCGGTGCCGGATCCGAAGGAGCCCTCACCAAAGGCCCCTTCAACGCCCTGCTCCCCATTTACGATCTCAATGCCGCTCTCGTAAGTTACATCCTCACCACCGATCACGGCTTCTCTTCCGCAGCAGGTCACATTGGACGAAAATACCGCTTCGAGCACGACATCTCACTTCTTGTTCCCGAAATCTGGTCACGCATGTTTATCAACGAACGCGACCCCAAGTTTCTCATCGAAAATGGCTTCCTCGAAAAGATCGATGATTTTGAGAAAAGCGGTCGCACCATTCATGCCAGCCGTTTGGGTTATCGCATCAACGAGAACTTCGTTGGCACCTTCTTCGGCCGCATGTTCTCTGCCCCCGGCACCGTGTTCACGAGCGACATGCTTCGCCCCGAGGAACAATCGGAGGAAGACTACCTCGATGGCATCGACAACATTGTTGAAACACAAAAACGCATTGCCGAAAACTACTTCAAAGACGGCTCCATTGACGTCGCTTGTCCTCCACTCAAAGCTCTCCTCCACATCATGGTCGAAGGCAACTTCGAAGGAAAAACAATCACCGATCCGGAAATCCGGGGACTCTTTGATCGCAAAACCGTCCTTGCTTCCGATTGGTATCAAGCCCGCCTCGAGGCCAAGGTCGCCGTCGAACAAAAACTCATCGCGCGTAAGATCACTGCCTTGGACGACTTCTTGAACAAAGTCTCACACGAGAGCGAAATCTCCCGCCTTGGTATCCATGAAAAACTTGAGCAAGCCAAAGCCACACAAACCAAGGTGGGAACGGCTGAATTCCGGGCGTCTCTAATCGGAACCATCGGAACTGATCCCGCTTTGGCAGGAGAATAATTTTTTAAATTCCGACCCATTGATCGATGCCCCGATTATCTTGGGCGACTTTGTCACATCAGACAAACTGCTCGAGGCCGATCGATTGGAATTCACCGGTCATTTGTCGAAGACTGCCTGAAATCCTGCGCGATTCCCAATTCCTCGTCCAACTGCCGAACAATCGGACTTTGGCCTTTTTGTGGGGCAGATTGATTTGTTAGGGTATTTAATCGGCAGTCGCCAACGATTGCTCGCTCTTTTCGCGAACACGCTATGAAAAACAAACAATTCCCCGGAACCAAGGTTCTTCTTTCTCTCTGTTTGAGCACCCTTCTGGGCACTCAAACTACAACCGCAGAGCAAGTCATTTTCACCGAGATTCACTACAATGCCCAAGTCGGGCAACCCGACTTTCTCGAGGTGGCAAACAACACCGGCACTCCATTCGACATGGGACAGTGGTATTTCTCCGACGGAATTGACTACACCTTTCCTGATTTCAACTCCGGCGACACCGACGCCCATATCTTTAAGCAATTTGAAACCATTCTGGTTTCTCCGGTCGATGCCGCGACCCTGCGTGCCGCTTATCCTGATATTCCCGCCACAACTCGAATCTTTGGTCCGTATACCGGATCCCTGTCAAACTCGGGCGAAACTGTCACCCTAAACGATAAAAACGGCGTGGTCATGACCACTGTTAATTATAATGACGGCGGTAAATGGCCGGCGGCGGCGGACGGGACCGGGCACACACTGACACGGATCAACAACAATCTCGAGCAGGGCGAGTGGCGCAACTGGATGAGCAGCGCAGCGCCTGGTGGCACGCCGGGCAGAGCTCCTGCCAGCGAAGACGACCTGCCGACCACCACTACGCAGATTGCACAGACCACATCGGCATGGAAATACGATCAGAACGAGTCCAACATCGACCGCGGCACCACCTGGCGTGAGCCTGAATTTGATGACGGTGGCTGGCTTGAAGGCCCAGGTCCTTTCGGAAAAAATCATGTTGACCTATTTGGTTCGCCATGGACTACCGGTGGACGGACCACCTACTACTTGCGTCAGGATTTTCAATTCAACCATTTGTTTTCCAGCGCTACGATCGACATTGATTCCCACGTGGACGACGGCATCGTCGTCTACCTCAACGGCCAAGAGATCACCCGCTTCAACATGCCGGCCGGTGAGATCAACTACGATACCCCAGCGAGCGGCGGCCGCGAATGGGACGATCTGGCCGAAATCGCTTCCGGCTCCGACATCAGTGCTGCCCTCCAGACAGGGATGAATGTCCTCGCCGTCGAGGTCCACAACCTGAGAGCCGGCAGCTCGGACATCGCTTTCGGTGCAAATATCAGCATCACCTCGACCGCGCCACCCTCCGGCGCCCTGCCAAATCTCAACATCAGCGAAATTCACTTCGGGATCGATGGCAATGTCGATTGGATCGAACTCCATGCTCCCGGAAATTCTTCCGTATCTGTAGCAGCCTTCAAACTCTCGTCCACCCGCTCCCTCACTGACGCAGTGGATCTTGCCGGAAGCATTCCTTCCGGAGGCTATGTCAGTTTCCCTGTCACTTTTCCCACTGATGAAAATGGAGACGTAGACATCTTCCTCATTCATGGCAGCACTGTCGTCGATGCTGCGCGTTTGGACCGCGACCGAGGCGAGGAGGGATTCCAGTCTTATCCAGTTGGCAAGGAATGGTTTGGAGGAATGGGACATACCAAAGATGCCCCCAACGATCCTTCGACCCGTCAGACCTCCATCGTAATCAACGAGATCATGTACGACACCCCCTCGGATCAAGGGACCGGGGAATACATTGAACTCTACAACCGCGGACCTGAGAGCGTGGATCTTACCGGCTGGAAAATCGCCGACGGAGTGAGCTTTGACTTTCCAACCGGCACGACCCTCGCATCGGGTGACTACCTCGTGATCGCAGCCGATGTTGGCTACCTTACCGCTGCCCACGGAGCCATTCTGGCAATCGGTGATTGGAAGGGTGGCTTGCGGGATCGCGGTGAACTCATCCGCATTGAAGATCAAAACGGAAACATGGTCGATGAAGTCGATTACCTTCCCGAAGGTGATTGGCCAAACCTCGCTGACGGCGATGGCAGCAGCATGGAACTCCGCCACCCCGACATGGACAACAACGTGGCCACGGCATGGGGTGATAGTGCTGAAAGCGAAAAGTCCACGATGCAGACTTTCACCTACACCTCCGAATTTGTGCGTTCAAAATGGCTCCCACTCTCCTCGGGGCAAGAACTCCATGCCCATCTGGTTGGCGACTCGCACGTCATCCTAAAAAACATTTCCGTCAAACGGGACAATGCAGGCGCCAACCTCCTCAAGACCCCCAACGTCATGTCCCCTAATACCGCAAGTAGCTCGGGCTGGGTCACACAAGGAACCCATTGGGCCAGCTTCATGAATGCCGGCAAGCTCAACCTCATTGCAGATGGTCACGGCGACAACAAAGCCAACCGGGGCGAAGTCGATTTCGACACCAGTCCGATCGTTGGGCAAAGCTATACCCTCTCCTTTGACGGACGCTGGGTGAGCGGAAAATCACGAATCATTTTTCAAACACTCGATCATGGCTTCGGCACCAGTTTCCTCCTTCCCATTCCAGAAGACCTCGGAACTCCCGGTGCTGCAAACTCAGCCGCAATCACAACTGCGGCACCCACTGTCACTGGCGTCATTCACAGCCCTGCCGTTCCCAGCACCGGCCAAGCCGTCACGGTATCGGCGCGCATTGATTCCGCCGCCGCTCTAACCTCCGTGGAGCTCGTTCACCGTCTCGACAACACCAATGGCAATGGCACTTGGAATCGCGTCTCCATGACTGACGATGGCACCGGACTCTATAGTGCCACGGTGAACCAATACACCTCCCAGAAAAACGTCACCCAATTCTACGTCGAAGCAAAGGCTGGCGCTGTTGCAACGGCCCAACCCCGCTATGGTGCCGACCGCCCCGCGATGTGGGTTGTCGATAACCGGACCATGCCCAGTAAACTCCTCCGTGAGCGCTTCATCGTTTCAACCTACGATCGACAGGCTCTCAATACCTCCATCGGCGGCGGCGCAACCTTCGCCTACAATTTCCCACGGATGTCGAATCACTTCTTCAATGCCACCTTCATCGCTAACGAGAGCGAAATTTACTACAACGCCGAAATCCGGAAAAGCGGGAGTCCTTTCACCCGTGCCACCAATTCCAATCTCGCTCACGGAAAGTGGAAGCTCCCCGGCGACCGCCTTTTCCGCGGACGCCGCCGCAGCGTGATCGACGCCTCGGGAACCTCCGAGGGAAGTGGAACCCCCCGCTACTACGACGACCGCATCGCTCGCTACTTCCTCTATCAACTGGGCCACCCCATCAATGAGATGGAGTTTGTCCATTCGGTCATCAATGCTGACACTTTCAAGCTTCGCGAAAATCATGAGCCCATCTCAAATGATTTTCTGAATCGGAACTTCGCCAACGGAAACCAGGGCACTCTTCTTAGAATTGACGACGAGTGGCGCTTCACCAGCGACAATGGCGACAGCCGTCAGAGCCGCAATGCCGACTGGTCGTACAAAGACACCGAAAACCCCATCGCCTACCATAGCGAGTGGATCATGCGCTCCCGCGAATCCGACTATGACTTCGGAAGCTTTATCGAACTGACTCGTCTTCTCGATGAAGACAAGACTGATGAGACGACGCTCAACCGCGTCGCCAATGCCGACATGCTGGCCCTCAATGCCACCGTTCGCGGCTATGACGCTGACTGGGATACCCTCACGGTGAATCGTGGAAAGAACGCATACTTTTTCCGCCCCAAAGATGGCGATGGATGGATGCTCCTTCATTGGGATGGTGACCGGGTCTTTCAGAACACCACTCAGGCTATTCTCGGTGGACGCTCTGGAGTGAGCAAATACTTCGCCCGCCCCTTTGTGCGACGTCAGATGAATTACTACATGACGAAGCTCCTCGACGAACACACCAAAGGTTCTGCCCGGACCCAGGCCTGGATGCAGGCCGAATCCAATTCTGTCTCAGGAAGTGGGATTACCATGCCCATCTCTCACTACACCAACTGGTTCAACTCTCGGGAAAACACCGCCCGAAACTTCATCACGAGCACGGTGGCTAACACTACTTTCGTCGTCACCACGCCACCCACCGCTACCAGCGATGACATCATTACCCTCAATGGCAGCTCACCTCCCACCGTCTTCGCCATCCGCATAGCTGGGCAAGAAAACACAAGTCTCACTTGGCTTTCCAAAACCGCCTGGGAAATGAGCGGCATCGTTTTGAAGGAAGGAGCCAACACCCTTAATGTTGAAGGGGTTGATCACGACGGCATTGTCGTTGAGCAGGCTCAATTCACGATCACCAAAACGGACAATGCCCCACCGGTCATTGTTCTCGATTCCGCTCCCAAGTCGCTGAATCTTCCTCTTGGAGGATCATTTGTGTTGGATGCGACCGAAAGCTCCGACCCTGACGGAGATGATCTGACCTTCAATTGGCAAATCACCCCCGAGTCAGGTTCAAGCCTCATGGCGGGCGACAAGATGGTCACAGCTACTTTCACCCAGCCCGGCTTTTATGTCATCACCGTAAATGTGAGTGACCCCAATGCCAATACGAGCACTCGCACGATTGGAGTTTCAGTCCATATCGAGAGTGACTTCTCCAACTTTGGTAATCCGGCTCTTGAAGACTTCTGGACCAACTTCAAAGCGGAGAAGCACGAGAATTCCTCCAGCACTCCGCACTACTCATTGCAAGACCAAGAGGGCCGGCTCACCATTAATATTCCTGTTAGCCAAGCGCCCCTTGGACTTCCCCAACCCGTTCTTCCTCCACCGGTCAATTACCTCAATTTCGGCTCCACCTGGAAGTATGACGACTCCAATCAAGACCTCACCGGAATATTCGCCCAAACTGCGTTTGATGACAACTCTTGGTTATCCGGACCAGGATTCCTGGGCTTCAATGAAACCGGCCTTCCAGCCCCAGGCCTCCAGACCAGCACTCTCCGGCGCGCCAGAAACGCGGGACTCATCACCTACTATTTCAGAACAGAGTTCGAGTTCACAGGTGACCCAATCGGAGCGAAACTCTACATCGACCACATCGTTGATGACGGCGTTCGCTATTATCTGAATGGTCAAGTTCTGGGTTCGGTGAGGCTCCCCAATGGCGACATTGATTCAAACACGCCCGGCGACCGACTTGCTGCGGAGGACGTGGTTGAAGAGAGCGTCCTCATTCTCGATGTCTCAGGCTCAATGGTGGAAGGAACCAATCTCTTCGCTGCCGAGGTCCACAACCAGAGCGCGGGGAGTAGTGACCTCGTCTTCGGAGCACGAGTCGATATTGCCGCCAATGCCGTCAGCATGGGACAACCAAATCTCGAGGACGTCCTCCATCCATGGATCCGGAGAGCACTCCCGGACGGTGACTGGGTTCTTCAAACCGAGGTCAAACTGGAAAAAGTTCAATTTGGCCAGTTTTACACCGGTCTCTTGGTAGAGGCTGACCAAGGCGGAAACTCCTTCCGCTACGGAATCGGATTTAAAGATGGCGACAGTATTGCCTCCCTGCGGGTCAACCCCTCGGGCAATTCAGAGTCGCTTACCACCACTCCGGCCCTCGAAAGCGATCTCGCTGTCATTCGGATGGAGAAAAAAGGAAACCTCCTCAGCTTTCACTGGTTACAAGATGGATCCTTTACCCAAATCAATCAACTCACCCTACCAGAGGGCACCACCTTTAGCACCGGAGGGGTCTTTGCAAGCACCGAGACCGAGCAATCCCTGGAAGCAAGTTTTGACTACGCGATGCTGATCAACTCCAGCGCTGATTTCACCTCTTGGATGATCGCAAACGGATTTGCCGATCCTGATACTGAATATGGAAATACCGGAATGAGCAATCTGTTGGCTTACGCCCTTGGCCGAGATTTGAATTCACAAGTCGCTCCTACCATCACAAACGCCAACGGCACAATCGGCTTCACTCATCGTCAACGGATTGACGGTGGACAAGTGAGCTATCGGGTCGAAAAATCAACTGACCTCCTGATCTGGGAAGCCGCCGGAGACCTCACTCCAGATGGTAATCCGACACAGAATCCTGATGGCACCTTCACGGCCAACTTACTCAGCGACATTCCAGCGTCATCAGGCTCCGAGATCTACTACCGACTCGCGGTCAGCTTGGAGTAACTTTAAGATCCCCTCGGGGGCGACACGGAGTGACTTCGTGAGCCAAGACAATGGATCCCTTTTGTAGGGATCCATTTATTTTTGAATCACTGTGTTCGCATCAGTTGCTCCCGCGTCGTATCCCCTCCCCAACCATCCAATGAGACGTAGATCAAAAACTCTTAAAATCGGGGGCGCAAAGAAATCGCGATGTCCCACCGAAGCGCGAAAGAGGGTCGGAGTTTCTCCCAAAATCGCCCCTATCACGGGCCTATTGGAGGATTATTTGCAAAGTTTATGACCTTCTACAATCGACGATTCTCAATCATCGCTGGTAAGAAGATCGCAAAAGGTCACTACGGCCGCAAGTGGCTCTTTCAGGAGGCACGTTATCTACTCACACACCCTGCCCCGCTTGCCGAAAACCCGACATCGTCCAATCCTCTACCTGCGTCGATGACAAAAATGCCAGAGGCCGGGCACGACGAGTACACTTAGGCTCATCGTCAAGAAAACCCCAGTTCCACAAAGAACTCCCATAGTCTGCAGCGTCTGATTGGAGGCCAGTGCCAGTGATCCAAAGCCCACAACCGTAGAGAGCCCGCAAAAGCAAATTGCCTTGCCCACCCCGTTCCAGACTTTGGTCAAATCTCCGCCACTCCGTCTGAGCGCGAAGATCAAGTGGATACTATAGTCGATCCCCGTCCCAACAATCAAAGGAATGGCCATGCTGCTAAGAAAATTCCACCTCCGCCCGCTGACCACAACGAACGCATTGATCAGGATGAGAACGACAATAAGAATGCCCGCCGTTAAGAGTGCATCCTTCCACGAACGGAAGACGACAATCAATGCCCCTAGCAATACCAAGGTGATCGGGATAAAAAGAAAATAGATATCCTTCTTCACCCTCGGCAACAGAACCAACTCCAACAACTTCCACCCCGAAACCGTCACCCCCTTGTCATTGAGGACAGCAAGCTCCATTGCGCTTTCTTCCGACACCTCGTCCTTCAACTGCACTCTCCCCGAAAAGTATCCCTTTTCGTGGAAAAACATCCTGGCAAATGAATCAAGCTCCCCCGGAGTCTTCGCAAGGTAACCTAGAACCAGCTTGTCGAGTGCCCGGCCTTTTTCACTAAAGCCGGCCTTCTCAAGCTGTTTCAAAATCTGATCCGATCGGTCTGAAACCCCTCTCCACATATCGGCGTTTACCAACCTCGCATCAAGATTGGGAAGCACCTTCACCGGCCACTCGGAACGGACCAGGATTCCTTCCTCCGTCAGTTCTTTGATTTTCTCTTCAGCGAATTCCAGTGAATCTCGTACTTCTTCGACCGAATCACCTTTGGCAAGGATGGAGAGATTTTTTTTCGACCAAGCTGGATAAAATTCCTGAATCGTTTCAAAGGTCTGCGCGGCTTCACTGACTTCCGGCTCAACCATGGAAATATTGAAGCTAATGCCGGGCATACCCTTCACACCAAAACTAACCGCCGAGCCAATCAGACAAATGGCTAAAAGTAATGAGCCGGCCTTTGCCCTCAAAAAGGGGGGGCTTAACAAACTGGCGGAAGTCTTTTGCGGGAACCTCTCCAAGGCCCACGGCATGATCCAGAGGCAGACAATCGCTCCCGTCACCAGACCTATCAAAATCAGCCCCCCCAGCTGCTGAACACCTTTGAAGGAGCTCAGTGTCAAAAGACCAAAAACAACCGCCGTGGTCAAAGCCGCCCACAGAATTCCCGGAGCCATCTCACGACGCAGGCTTGATGCCCGTTGCCCCGGTGAAGATTCACGGGCGATGACCACTCCGTAATCAATCACCAGCCCGAGAAGAATAGCGGCAAACCCAACACTCACAAGGTTGAGTGCCCCGAAGATCCATCCCGCCAGTCCCAAGGTGATCAGGAAAACAAGGCCCAAGATTACGGCCAAGAACCCTAATTGAACCGGACTCCGCTGAACCAGTAAAAATAAGAGCCCCACAATGATTGAAGTCATTGCAATGGTCCCCGACATATCCTTCTCCATCCCGGCTCCAACCTCGGCACTGTAAACCGGCCCTCCAGTGAGCCGGTAGGAAAAGCCCTCTTCTTCCCATTCGTCAGCCGCCGCCCGGATTTGTGTGACCCAATCCACGTGCTGCTGATAACCAAGGCCCAAATCTGTCTTGGCAATCATAATAAGCCAAAGCTTACCATCTTCGCTTTGGTAACTGAAGTTATTGCCCCTAAGCTGCGTCATTGCTGGATGAGCAAGAAAGCCCAACGGATCGTATGCCGCCATGGTCGCTTCGCCTTGATCCAGTGAGAGCTCAATCTTTCTTTTACTCTCTTGCAGGAGGCTTTCAAGGGCCTTGGGATCTGTGAGTCGATCAGCGAGGAACTTGGCTTCCCTGGGATCAGCATCGGCCCACATCCGGGCCAGACTTTGCGCGAAACTCTTGGGATCATCTTCGAACCGGGATCGATACTCGACTCGGCCACTTTGAATTCTTTCTTCAAGAAACGAGGCAAACTCGGCCGCATCCTCTTCAAAGATCTCCTCCTCGTGACGGAGAAGAAGAATGACCTTGTGATCATCGTCGAAGTGCTCGCGAAAAACCCGCAAGGCTTCGACTTCCGGAATGCCCGGCGGAAGAATTTCCAAAATATCAGTCGCGAAGCTCAACCGTCGGAAGCCCATGATGGAAACCATCAGAATCAAAGCAACAATGAGAATCGTTCGAATCGAGCGAAGCACGGCGGGAGACTGACTGATCCTCTTGAAATATCGACTTCCAAGATTGAGAAACTCTCAAAACCATCGATCTTACTCTCATGATCCGCATCGGCCTCCTGCTCCTGATTCTCCCCCTCGGACTTTTTGCCGACGAAACCGCTCCACTCAAGGCCGCCTTGGAGAAACAAGCTGAACACAAATCAGTCATCGTCGTTTTCCGACAGACCAAAAAAGTTCCGGCCCTCACTCATGAAATCAAAACAATGGGCAAGCTCTGGCTTATTCCAGGCAAAGCTTTTCGCTGGGAGCTGGGGAAGCCCAAAAAACAGACCATTATCTATAACGGCAAAGAAGTTCTGGTCCTCGATGAACTCAAAAAAACTGGAGAGCGGCTTTCATCAGAGGACAAGACGGTCAAACCTCTCTTTCTTACGCTCGGAATGGGAAAAGATGCCTCCTTCGATGGCTTGTTGAAGCTCTTCACAATCACCTCGACCAATCAGGCCCAGGGCCGCTACGTCGCAACTCTTTCGCCCAAACCTCGGGCTCTCAAGCGGGTCGTGAAATCACTTCTCATGCAGGTAAACTTGAAGACCTCCTTTCCGGAACGAATCGGCTGGGTGCAACGCGATGGCACCGAAGCCATGACCGAGTTTTTCAAACCGACGCTCGATAGCGAAATCGCCGCAAGCACTTTTCAAATCGAGGAAGGAGCTTATATGTGGAAGGGGTGATTAGAAGCGCTCGATTGCGGCTTCAATAAAGCCGAGGACCTCCTTACGCCCATCGCCCGTGCTTGCGGACGTTTCCATAAAAACCGGGGCCCCGTCACTAAACTCCTTCATCGCTTCAAGAAACAACCCGACGTTCTTTTTCACTTCCTTTGGTTTACTTTTGTCCGTCTTGGTAAAAAGTAGCGCAAAAGGAAGCTCTGCCTCAATCAGCCATGAGACAAATGCGAGATCAATTTTTTGAGGAGTATGCCGCGAGTCGATCAGCACGAAAGCCCCACAGAGGTTTTCACGTTCGAGTAAATACTCGGAAACAAATTCATTGAATTGGTCGCGCTGGGATTTCGAAACCTTGGCGTAACCATACCCGGGAAGATCAACCAGCCCCCAGGCGGCATTGATCTTGAAAAAATTGATTTCACGAGTCCGCCCAGGGGTTTTGGAAACACGGGCCAATCCTTCCTGCTTTGTGAGCAAATTAATGAGCGATGACTTTCCAACATTCGAACGGCCAATGAACGCGAATTCAGGAAGATCCGAGGGTGGGCACTCCGACAATCGAACCGCACTCTTACTAAAATTTGCCGACTGAATTCTCACTGAGCGCAAAGTATGCCATTGCCATTCGATTTTCCATCTCTGTGGCCGTTTTTTTCGCCTTCCATAAAACTGTTCACTTGGTTGCTAGTGAGTTTGGGGATGGGCTCTATGATTCTGCTCCCAATGAATTCGACTCCCGGCCTGTCGGATTACTGGATGGTAGGTTCGCACGAGATCATTCGCATACAGTCTCGATAAAACTGGAAGCACGGCAATCAGAGGTCATTTAAGATAGTTTTCAAAATTACTATGGAAAACAAACGCATTTTTTCTGGAGCCAACGGGATCAGGAGCTTTTGGCGATCTTTCCAAGTTGGGAGATCACGGGGCCATCTCCACAAAGCCTTGAAACGAATCATCGCCTCCTCCGGCGATAACCTCCGTGGGTATCTCGATCTGATCCAAGCGGGAGATGACAAAGTATCGTTCACGGAAACCAAAGCCGAAGGAGATCAGCTTCGCCGCCATCAACTTGCTCAAATCATAGCGCTTCGAGGCTGATGTCACGCGTGTCAAATGAGAATCCCAGGACAATCAAGAGCATGTGGTCATCGCCGTAGAGACCACCGGAGGCCAAGCTAGCTCCCCAACCGAATCACAGAGATTGGCGTCGTTAAAATGATGGGCTCCGAGATCGTTGATCGTTTTCACCCCCCTCGTGAACCCGCAACGATCAATTCCCAGGAAAATCACAGAGCTTACCGACACCAGCAACGAGATGGTTATGGATGCTCCGAAATTTAGCGAGATGGCTGATAGGCTCCGGCAGTTTATTGATGATACGCTATTTGTCGCCCACAATGCAAAATCCGACGCTGGCTTCATCCGCTAGCAATTTGGCCGGATTGAGAAAGATTCTTACCGTCCCTTGGTTTGCGCTGTCGTCGAAGCTCGTATGTTCTTCCTCAAGCTCAAGTCATTCAGCCTTGCCAACCTTATGTCGTGAGTTCGATCTCCCACTCAAGAACCATCACCGCGCTTTGGCGCAACCTCAGGCAGCTACTTTACTTTCACTCGATAATTCTAAAGGTGCGGCGTCCTAACAGAGTTTGAACTCCGGCAGACAAGCTAAATCTCCGAAACATAGATTCAAAACTACAAAGAAAACGGCTGCTTCCTTTTGGAAGCAGCCGTGAAAACAAAAAGTAAAACGGATCTTGTAGTGTGTCTGCTATCGAAAACTATCGACGGCGACGAACTGCAAGCGCAAGTCCGGCAAGACCAGCAAGAAGGCTGGTGGATGGCTCAGGAATAGCGTCACCAACGTCGAAGGTAAGACCTTGCTTGAAGTTGTCGTTCTGAAGAGGTGGCGGGAATGAATCCATGATCACAGGTACGGTCGAAGCAGTATTTCCGAAAACGACGTCTCCAAGAGCAATACTCCGTCCCAAGTCAACTGATGCTGCACCAACGGCATTTTGCTCAGGGAATGTATTCCCGAAGTTAAGAACCATTGCCTGCGGGTCTGCACCAGCTGGGGTGAAGGTGATCAGAGCATAGAGAGGCGTTGCTGCAGCTCCAAGAGAACCATCAGAGTCAGACTCGATAGAACCGTTGAAAAGACCATCAAAGGTCATTCCACGTCCTGCTCCCGTAGCAGTGAAGGCATCGATCACAGCCTGATCAGAAGTCAGAGTATCCAAGCCACCGAGACTATCGGCAAAAGCTTGATTGAATGTCCCGACCTGAAGGAGGGAATCGGCTTTGGCAATCGGAGTGCCGGTGTTGTCGACGATCGCCAGGCCGCTCGATGCACCCGCAAAGTTAGCGAGACTCACAGTTGTCGCCCCGTGTGTTGCGGCGACAGAAGTGGCCAACAGTAGTGTTGTTTTCAATTTCATAGTTTGAATTAATTAGAAGTGATTTTTATACGCTCAGGTTTAAAGAGTGCTGTAGAACTCAGGAACTCCACCAGCAGTCTGCTTGTCGGCTCCTGGATTAAGGATCACAAGGCCGCTTGCATCGTCGAGAGATACCGCTGTGGCATCAACTGCGTCGCCATTGTCACTATTTGTCCAAGTCGCACCAAAGGTATTTGTGTTGAACGAGTCGTAGTAATATTTATCGAAACCTCCGCCAGCAGGAACCCAAACTTGGTCGGCTCCAGCAGTTCCACCGCTTCCGGAAACAAGGCCGCTGACAGCAACAGGATCAAACATGGACGCTAATGTTCCACCGGCCGGAGACACTGAACTGATGTAGTTGAATCCAGAGGCGAGAGCAAAGCTGCTTCCAGTAAGCTTGACCGAACCAGATACAACAAACGTGTTGTTGTCGGTTCCAGCACCGAGGATAATGAGACCGTCGGTATAGATAATGGCTATGTCTGCAGCTGTGACTGCGGAGCCATCGGCACCATCAGTCCATGTCGCTGTAAACGAATTAGTATTGAAGCCATCGTAGTAATACTTATCAAAACCACCCGTCGCATTAGGGACCCAGATCTGATCGGCTCCAGCAGTTCCACCGCTACCGGCATCAATGCCAGCGCTGTTGTCAGCACCGAAGACTGTTGCAAGAGTTGCAGCAGGGCGAATCGTGAAAGTGTCTGCGTCTGCAAAGTTATCCGAGAGATCGTCGGAAAGAGTAATTGTATCAGCATCGGCATCAAAGCTGTCTACAGTCACAACAGCACCAACTGCATCACCGGATGTCACTTCGAAAATATAGGAAGTTCCATCGGCAAGTGCATCAGCAACACCATCGGCAACAGTCACCGTTGCGCCGCCGGGAACGGAGGCAACCTCACCTGAAGCAACAGGTGCTTCGTGAAGACGGAGACCGGCGTATGAGAAGCCGTTAGGAACAGTGATCGTCTCATAACCAACAGGCTTAGACTTTGATTCTTGGGCAGCGGCACTGCCGACGAGGAGGGCCGTAAGGCCAACAACGGCAGCGGCTTTCAGAGTATTCATTTTCATTTTTGTTTTCGTTTTCGTTTAGTTGTTGAAAGCCCATCAACACGAAGTTGATGAGTTTCCGCAGGCAATCCATAGGGAAGCTACCTTTGAGGAGGGGCAGTCGTCAATGCCTTTCTCAGAAAAAAATCGAACTATTTTAGACATTTGAAGGAAGTAGCGTGGAACCCTAGTTTACAAAGCCGGCGAACCTCTCTCTACCAACGCGAAATCTCTTGGAAATTCGCCAGTCGATCAGAAAAATGAGATTTCCCAGCTGCTTCAAGCGATTTTGTGGAGAAATCCTCGCAGGTAAATGATGCCAAAATCGACCCTTTAACGACAGCCTGCTTGAGCTGATCGAACGTCGGAGTCGTAGCCCCCTCGGAAGCCAGACTCCCAATCAAGCCTCCCAGAAAGGTATCCCCCGCGCCGGTTGGATCAGCCAACTCTCGAAGCGGCCAGGCTCCACAACGAAAAAAGGCTCCTTCGGGTCCAAAGAGCAGAGCTCCAAATTCTCCCAGCTTTACGACAACAATCTGCGGGCCTTTTGCCAGAAGCCTCTCGCCGGCAAGTATGAGATTATTCGTCCCTGAAAATTCCCGCGCCTCCCCTTCGTTAATCACAAGGAGATCGATTTTCTTGAGGACCTCGTGCAATTCTTCATTTGCAACCGTGATCCAGAGATCCATGGTATCAGCGACAACAAACTTCTCGGCAGCCGTGCACTGTTCCAGCATTTGCAATTGATTGATCGGAGCCATATTGGCAAGAACGACAAACGGGGAGTCCGCCAGCTCGGCGGGAACCTTCACCTGCCAATCCTCTAAAACATTAATCGCCACGTTGTGCGTAGTTCGGTCGTTCATGTTTTCATGATACTCCCCGGTCCATGTGAATGAGGGTTGATCTGATCGCTCGAGCCCAGAGAGATCCACTCCGTGACTCTCGAGCATTTCTAGGTGCTCCTGCGGAAAATCATTTCCAATAATCCCGAGGAGATGCACCGGCGCGGAAAGCTTAGCAGCAGCGAGAGCGGCATAACTGGCAGATCCGCCGAGAAGATTACTCTCATCTGCGACGGGAGTTTTGACATTATCAATGGCGACAGATCCGCCGACGAGTATTTTCATAATAGAATATTTTAGGTGAGAGATTTGAGAATGCCTCTGGCTTCCGCTTCCGGATCCTCGGCAGAGAGGAGGTGAGACACCATCACGATGCGGCGCGCTCCCGCCCCCATAACTTGACGAAGGTTTTCCGGTTTGATCCCTCCGATACAAAAGGCGGGGATACGCAAACCCACTTCGGCCTCCATTCTGGAAACATCTTCCAGTCCTATCCCGGGACGGCCTTTTTTGGTTGGGGTTGGGAACAAGGGGCCAAAGCCAATATAGTCAGCCCCTTCGCCCAAAGCGATCCTCGCCTGCTCAAGGGAATGTGTCGAACGACCAATCATCACGCCCGCCTTCAGCTCTTCGCGCGCGGACAAAATCGAACCATCATCCTGCCCGAGATGGAGGCCGTGAGCCGCGGACGCCTTCGCCACGTCAAGGTGATCATTGACGACAAAAGGGACTCCAAATTCATCGCAAAGAATTTTCAACTCTCTGGCCAATGAAACCAATCCCTCCGGATCATGCCCCTTGGCCCGTAGCTGAAGGATACCAACCCCACCCTTCAGTAGCTCTCTGGAAACCGGCACTGCCCGCTCCATCGCAAGGTAGCCAAGGTCACAAATTCCGTAGAGCAGCGCTTTTTGAAGTACCTCACTCACTCGAGTTCCTTTTCCTTAAGGTAATTCGCCACCCAGCCAATATTATATTTCCCAGCAATAAAATCGGGATGGTCGATGATCTCCTGCTGAAAGGGAATCGTGGTCTTAATACCTCTGATCGTAAACTCGGACAAAGCCCGCTTCATCCGGGCGATCGCAACTTCTCGACTGGAGGCGGTCACGATCAATTTTGCAATCATGGAGTCATAGTATGGAGGAACGGTATACCCTGAATAAACGTGGGTATCGACACGAACCCCTTTCCCGCCTGGAGCATACCAAAGATCAATCGTCCCGGGGCTCGGCATGAAATTATTGTAGGGATCTTCAGCATTAATCCGGCACTCGATCGAATGACCTCGTGGCTCAACACCCAAAACATGTTCGGAAACCGGTTCCCCGGCAGCAATGCGGATCTGTTCTTTGATCAATTCACAGCCCATCACCTCCTCGGTCACAGGATGCTCCACCTGAATGCGGGTGTTCATCTCCATGAAATAAAAGTCCGTGGCGTCGGCATTGACGAGGTATTCAATCGTTCCCGCATTGCGGTATTCGATAGACTTGATCAATTGCACCGAAGCATCTCCCATACGTTTCCGCATCTCAGGAGAAATCAGCGGGCTGGGACATTCCTCGATGATCTTTTGGTTCCGGCGCTGCATCGAGCAATCACGCTCGCCCAGATGGAGATAATTGCCATGATTGTCAACCAGCACCTGAAACTCAATGTGATGGGGATCGAGAACCAACTTCTCAAGATAACAGTCACCATTGTTAAAACAGGCTTCGGCCTCCTTGGAAGCAGCCTGGAATTGCGCAATGAATTCCTCCTCGTTCATTGCGGGACGCATGCCACGGCCACCGCCTCCGGCAGTGGCTTTAATCATGACAGGAAAACCCACTTCTCTCGCAACTTGAAGCCCCTCGTCGGCATTCGCAACAATCCCATCGGAACCTGGAGTCACCGGAACGCCATTCGCCGTCGCGGTCGCCCGAGCTGTATTCTTGTCACCCATAGTCCGGATGATCTCGGCCGAGGGTCCGATGAATGTTATATTGCAACTTTCGCAAATCTCCGCAAAGCGGGCATTTTCCGACAAAAATCCATACCCCGGATGAATGGCATCAGCACCGGTTATCTCAGCAGCAGCGATAATGCGATCCGGCTTCAAGTAACTTTCCTTACTGGGACCAGGACCAATACAAACCGAATCATCGGCCAATTGAACATGCATCGAATCGATATCCGCCTCTGAATAAACAGCGATGGATTCAACCCCAAGCTCACGACAAGCCCGAATGATTCGAAGGGCGATTTCGCCACGATTGGCGACGAGGACGCGCGAAAACATAATGTAAGGTGTGATTTATTGAACGCGGAAAAGAGCGTCTCCATACTGAACCGGTGTGCCTTCATCGGCACAAATTTCAGTAATCGTCCCTGAACGCTCAGCCTTGATTTCATTCATAACCTTCATCGCCTCGATGATGCAAAGAGTTTGCCCCACGCTGATGGTATCACCCACATTCACAAAATCAGGATCATCGGGAGTCGGCTTACGATAGAAGGTCCCCACCATCGGAGAGTTGATTTCTTCACCCACAGAGGTATTAGCGGCAGGAGTATCTGGAACTAAAACAGGAACAGCGACCGGAGCAGGGGCTGCACTGCCAGCCGCCGGCATTGAGCCCACCAGCTTCTGAAGCTCATCAAAGTCAGTGCCTTTTTTGAGTTTCAGATTAAAATCTTCCTTTTCAAACTGGAACTGGGAGAGCCCATGCTCGTCCATCAGTTCCACGATTTTTCGAATTTCAGTAAGGTCCACGGAGATCGATGAGAGGTTATTGAGCGCTTGCTCACGAGGGAGTATGACGAATTTGTCACGATGAGCAACACCGAAGCTTCACCACCTCTTCGAAGACAGACTTCCGTCATCCGACTTTCTGACTTCCCTTCTCCCCTGAATTTCGACAAGTTTCATGTGACTCGTCAGTATTCTGACGAGTCACCGCACCTTCTAGATCAACCCAACGCTGCCAGTGCTCGAACTGAAAGATGTTTGCTTCACCATCCAAAAAGATGGAGATCCCCTCAATCTTATAGACCGCGCCAGCCTGAAGATCCCGCGCGGCCACTTTATGGCCATCGTGGGCCCCTCAGGTTGCGGGAAAACGACCCTGCTTAAAACCATCGCCGGCCTGAATCCTGAATCCGATGGCTCGCTCTGGTGGAATGGTCGAAATCTCTCCGAGGAAGGTGATCTCGAACCATGGGAAATCGGCTACGTCCCACAATTCTCCATCGCGTATGACCAACTGAGCGTCGATGAATCGGTTGAGGCCGCAACTCGTCTCCGCGTAAAAACCAAAGGAGCCACAGACCTTGACGACCGCATCGATAAAGTGCTCGAGGAAACCGGCCTTGCCCCCATCGCCGACCGACAGGTTAGCGTCCTCTCCGGCGGCCAAAAACGCCGCCTCGGTCTTGCCATGGAACTGGTCTCCCGCCCCAAGCTCCTTCTCTGTGACGAGGTCACCAGCGGACTCGACCCTCGCTCCGAGCACGAAATTGTAAATCTTCTTCACGACATCTCACGCCGCGAGGGCCGCATCGTCCTCTCAGTGACCCACTCACTCGCCCACCTAGAGCTCTACGACTCCATCCTCGTCCTTCACGAAGGCCGTGTCGCCTATCACGGCACACCCGAGCAGCTTACCCACTACTTCTCAGTCGATCATACCGAGCTTGTTTACCCCCAACTCGCCAAGCAAGCCGCCGAAAAATGGCACTCCTCCTGGCTTAAGCACTCGGGAACTTACTACGAAAAGCTCGAGCACAATCGCCAAAACCTCGTCAATCAAGGTCTCCTCGAGCTTCCCGCCGACGAGTTTAAAGATCCTGAGAAAGAAGTGATCGCCAAAGAAGACGAAATCCGGGCACCCGGCCTGATCAGCCAGTTCAACACCCTCCTAGGACGGCGAATGCGGATCTTTTTCCGGGACCGTGGTCAAGTCTTCCTCCAACTCGCCATCCTGATTTGTTTTCCCATCCTCGTGGTCCTTTTTTCGCCAAGGGCGAACGAAAACATGCGAAAATTCACCGACGGATCCGGTGCCACTCTTCAGCAAAAGATGGAAGAGCGAGCCGGCGTCCAAGCCGACCGACTCAAAGTAGGCTCGGCCGTCTCAGGCATTATCATGTTTCAGGTCGTGCTCTTATCGCTGATGGGATCGAACAATGCCGCCCGCGAAATTGCAGGCGAGCGGCAGATCTTCGAAAAAGAGAAATTTGGCGGAGTCAGCCCCGTCGCCTACCTCATGAGTAAGGTCGTCTTCCTCGCCGGCCTCATCCTAATCCAATCTCTCTGGATGGCAGGATTCGTCGAACTCTTCTGGTCTTTCAAAGGAAGCTTTGCCGACCATGCGATCTTTCTGGTCCTCGTAAATGCCGCCATGACTTCAATCTGCCTTGGCATCTCCAGTCTCATGCGCACCGCGGAAAAAGCCTCCCTCCTTTCCGTCTACCTCGTGGGGTTCCAGCTTCCCCTTTCTGGCGCGGTCCTCGCCCTTCCCGAAGCCGTAGAACCCATCACCCGTCCCTTCATCTCCGCCTACTGGGCTTGGTCCGGCAGCGTCAAATCCCTCTCCAGCGACTACATAAGCGCTCTAAGCTCAATCAGCGAAACTCAACTTTCCTCGGTAAACCTATGCTTTTTTATCCTCCTCATCCATATTATGATCGGCCTCGTTGCCTCGTGGATCGGAACCAGCCGCCCTCAATGGGAACACTAACCAATATCACTTTTATAAATCATGGCTCGTCGCGCTAGCTCAGGCGTCAATTCCCAGGCCCTCCTCGTAGGATGCGCCATCCTCGCTCTCGTTCTAGGAGGTGGCTATTGGTTTCTCAGCCGGGCCCCCTCTGGGTTCGATGCCCCGGCATTCGATATCGTCCGCGATGTCGATCACCAGAAAAGCCAGGCCGGCAACACGAACAGCATCACCGGCCTCCTGATCGACCGGCAAATCACTCCAAATGGCCAACTCGCCACCCTTAAGATTGGAAAGGATCACTTTCTTTCCATCATCATTCCTCCCGATTTCAAGGGAGGAAACTTGAATCTCCAATCCGAATACATCTTTAAGATTGAGTTCAACACCGACGGAGTCGCCGTTGCGAAAGACGTCAAACCACTCTAACTTCCAGTTCCAACCTACCCATTCCATGAAATCCTCCCTCCTCTCCCTTGCTCTTTCTCTTCCGGTTCTGGGGCAGGTCTACACACCCCCTGCTCCCGGCAACAACCAACCGTCGGCGCCAACCGATACCGTCGTCCGATCCAATCCCACCCCCTCGTCCAACACTAATGCCAACGGAGGCCTCCTCGGAAATGAAATCGGATTTTTCGATCCCACCAATGACACCATTTCCTGGAACGGCAGTACTTGGGCCGCCAGCGATAACCGCCTCGTCGCCGCTCGCTTCGAAAAATACCTCAACGAGCCTGAGAATGTCACCGCAGAGGCTGAAGTCTATCGCAATACCATCGACGAAATCCTCGCCCTTCTCTCTCCTCACCGCAAAGGTGGCCCGGTTTTCGGAGACGCCGTCGCCCTTCTCCCCAAAGCCGCCCTCTATCCGGGGGACGCCAAACTTTGCGACTCGTTGAGCAATGCCATCTACACCGCCATCCTTTCCCGCAAAGACGTCCGCAGGACCAAGGAAATGATCACCTCAATGGAGCGCGAGAAAAAGAAAGCCATTCTCGATGCTGACTGGAAAGCCAGGACCGAACAAGACCCCAACATCGGCAAGACCCGTCCCACCGGGGGAGAGAATGAAGAAACCACCGAACCGGCCCAGCAAATTGGCCGGGGCGCTCAATCTCTCGCCTATGCTGAACACGTTCGCCGCATTACCGAGATCGAGGCTTCCAAAAAAACACGCGAGCTCGAAAGCAAGATCAAGGGGGAACTCTCCAAGGTCCAATACCAGGCCCTCATGGTGCAGTTCTTTATCCAGAGACGTTTCCGCCACGTCATCATGGCCTCCCGCTTCTACAACATGATCTGGAAGGAAGGAGATGGCACCCTCTACATCGACGAGGATTCCGACATCAACAAGATGTTTAGCGAAAGCCTCGGCGTCAGCCCAACTGTCTCCACACTCGATTCACTCGCCAACGAAGCCATCCGCGACATTGATAAAGGAGTGGAAGTCTTCTCCTTCCTTGTCGAACGTGAAGAACTTGAGTCAGCCTCCAAACGCCTCGCCGAGTCCTTTATCGTAGGCGAGTTCATGCCTTCCCTCGATACGCTCCCAAGGGTCAAGAAACGCAAGGTCCTCGACTTCGTTCGGGGTTCCAACGTCCTCCTCAATGCCATCGGCGTCAAGGACTACACCAAGGCCAAAGAACAGATCGAAGAATTGAAAGGAAAAGCCAAGGACTTTGATGCCACCAAAGCCGAGGCCGCCGTCGCCACCTTTACCCGTGCCAGCGACATGCACATCATGATGGCTAAAAACCACCTAGCCGCCCGCGATATGGAAAAGGCTCAGACCGAAATTCGGCAGGCCATGGAGGTGTGGCCTCAAAACCCCCGACTCGCCGAGGTCGACCGCATCATCGATGCCGGCGGTCCCGTGATCCAGCTTCGCAACGATTTTGACCGCCTCTTTGCCGAGCAAAACTATCGCGAAGTCTTCAAGCGCCAGCACGAACTTGCTTACGCCATCAAGGACGATGCCGATCGGCAGGCCAAATTCCGACAGGTTCTCGAAAACATCACCGAAATCGAAACCGCCGTCAAAGGGGCTGAAAAAATGTCCGACATCGGACAGGACTACGCCGCCTGGGAAGACCTCGCAAACGTCCACAAACGCTTCCCCGATGATCCCGATCTCAACCAAGTCATGACGAAGCTGGCTCCAAAAGTCGCCGACTTCACCATTGCTCTCAATAAGGCAGAGAATCATGAAGAACGCGGTAATCTTGGATCTTCCCTCTCTTGGTATTACAAAGCGCGTCACCTCCACCCCGGCAGCAAAAAGGCCGACGAAGGCATCCAGCGACTCGTCCAACTGGCTCTCCAATAGGGAATCGACACATTCATTCTTGGATTTTCAAAGCGTCTCCGCTGACGGAGATGCTTTTTTATTGCCCCAACTTGCGGAGGAAATCGAACGAGTAGATCCCCGTACTGTGGCCGTCCGCCCAGAATAGCTGAATGGCATATCCCCCAATCATTTCATGGCGGCTGAGCTTAAAGCTCTTCTCGGTGTGACAAACTTTAGGGACAATCACCAATCCAGTGACATCCGGCTCACCCTGACACGCCGCACAGGGGCACGCCTTTCGTAAACTCTCAAAGCAGAGATAGCTCTCGTTCCCATCCTCCCACGCCAAGGCGACCTCGTTTCCGATGATCGCCAGATTTTCGAGTTTTATCACACTCATAGTCGTTTCAATCGTGGGCCGAAGATTGCCGATCCCACCCGCACAATCGTCGAGCCTTCCTCAATCGCCACTTCAAAGTCTCCACTCATCCCCATACTCAACCCTGGTAACTTGATTCCCGCCCTAGTCTCCATCTCTTCCTGTAACTCTCTCACTTTCGCAAACCAAGACCTCGCATTCTCGGGCTTTTCCACCCTCGGAGGGAGACACATCAAACCCTGCCAGGACAGATTTTCAAACGTCAAAACCTCGTCCAATCCTGAACGGAGGTCCGCGGCGTGGAACCCGTGTTTGCTTTCCTCTTTCCCAATATTGATCTCCAGATAAACCTTGGGAACTACACCGAGTTCTCCTGCAACACGATTCGCAAATCGAGCCAGCTTCATTGAAGAGATACTGTGAACCACTGGAAAAAGCGAAAGGACTCTCCTCACCTTGTTGCGCTGGAGTCCTCCGATAAAATGCCACTCCAAGGTATCTGGAAGAGCTGGAATCTTCTCCTCCCCTTCCTGAAGCCGGTTTTCACCAAAACTCAACTGCCCCGCATCGACAGCTTCCCTCACAACCTCGGACGGCCATGTCTTGGAAACAACCAACAAGTCCACATCACGACCCGTCCCAACCGCCGCGCGATCAACCTGCTCCCGGACTGTCGCCAGATTCTCTGCGATAGGAGCCATCGGTCTCTACTCGTCGGGATTCAGAACACCGGCGATCTTGCTCGACTTGATCGCACCCACCAAATCCTGAAGAACCGAAAGCCCCTCGCGCTTCGTCGCGTCTATGCCGCTGGGCCACTTGGGAGTGTCATCCAGATCGGCTACCGCATCTTCAGCATGACGCATATGACGCTCTGCATCGCTCTCCAGATTCACTTCTGGCAGCGTTTCCGCATTCACATCATCAAGCGTCAATCGATACATCTTAAAGGTCTTCTCATCCTTTTCCTCCATCTCAGCAAAACGCTTCAAACGCTCTGAATTCCGCGCCTTTCGACGAGTATCAGCTTCCGCGATTTCCTTCCTCCGGCTCTCCATATTCAGCGAAACTTGATTCTCTTTAAGTCGTTTCTCAAGACGCTTCGTGTCCTCAACAATGTACGAAAAATCTTTGCTCTCCTCCACTCGGGCCAAACTCTTTTCGTTCAGTATCGACAGAAAAAGATGCTGACGATCGAGCGGTTTCAGATTGCTGGCTTTTCGGATCTTGTCATAGGCCAAGGCGTGATCGGCATACTTCTCCCCGACCTCCAAAGCATCCCGGACCGATGGGACAATAATATCGGGGACAACTCCAATATTCTGGGTCGAACTTCCTGCCACTCGATAAAATTTTTGAATGGTGAGCTTCACGGCACCGGCTCGATCATGATCTGCAAAAATCGGCATGTAGCGACCGATCTCCAATGGCTGCTGCACCGTCCCTTTCCCATAAGTTGATGACTCTCCAATCACCACCGCCCGATTGTAGTCTTGCAGCGCTCCTGCCAGAATCTCGCTGGCGGAGGCACTTCCCTTGTCGGTCAACACCACAATTGGACCATCATACAGTGGTTTCCGGAAGGGGGACTCAAGCGCCTCAATATGGCCGTTTGTCATTTTGATTTGCACGACCGGCCCATCTCCTACGAAAAATCCTGTGATTCGGCGCACTTCCTCCAGAGAACCTCCTCCGTTTCCCCGGAGGTCAATTGCCAAGCCATCGATGCCCTCTTTTTCCAATCTCCCCATAAGGATCTCCAAATCTCGTGATACCCGGACATTCCGATCTTCAGGATCAAAATAAAACGAAGGCATTTTGATCACTCCCAATTTCAAAGCATCGTTTCCCGTGCCATAGGAAATAATCTCAGCCGTGGTCAGCTCGTCCTTCATCGTCACTTCCTCACGCTTAATCACGATGTTCCGTGTTTCACCGGGCGCGCCACCGGCAGGCTCTACTTTGAGAGAAACCTCGACCCCTTCTTCCCCCCGGATCATTTCAACCACCTTATCCAGCGGCATAAACATGATATCGACCCAGTTGCCATCGTTCTTGGAGTCCACCCCCACAACTCGGTCCTTCAGTTTTAACTCACCCTGCCTATCGGCGGGACCATTGTTCACGATGCCCTCAATCTTGGTGGCACCATCGTCCTCAGCTCGTAGCAATGCCCCGATTCCGACGAGACGGTTCTGGATATTCACCCTAAATTGCTGCAACTCGCGCGCGCTAAAATACTCGGAATGCGGGTCATGCGCCCTCGCCACGGCACTGAAAAAGTAATTGGCAATGTCCTCTTCATCCGAGCCCGCAATCGTTTTGAAAAACCTCTCGTATCGCTGTGCAATTTTTTCCTGTCCTGTCGGCTTGTCCTTCAAAGGATCTTCTTTCCCTTGCTCTTTGGCTCGACGGGCAATTTCCTGTCTACGCAGAGTCTCGGACAAAAGAGCTTGTTTCAGCTGAAGTCTCCACAGATTTCTTGCCTCGTCAGCATTCTTCGGCCAATCGGCATCTTCCCGGTCCCGCTCAATCGATTCATCCTTATCGAAGGCAAACTGATGGGTCTTCAAAAGTTCTGTGATCATGGCTGCACGTTCCTTTCCGCGCTTCTGGTAAACCTCGTAGATTTCAGTCGCAGCCTTCATCGAGGTCTTGGACAAGAGGCTGTTGTCCAACTCCTTTGCATATTTCTTTTGCAGCAAATCAATATCTCCCTGCTCAAAGTAAAGTCGGGAAGGATCCAGATCTCCGATAAAATCATTGAAAATCCGCTCACTCAACTTGTCGTCGAAATCTAGTTGCGCAAAATGTCCGTTTTGCAAAATGCGAGACATCTCCGCTCCAACAAGATTAAAGTCAGCCGCCATCGTAGAGCAGCTGGGCAGGAGCCAAAGCGCAAAGGCAGGGGCGAGGAAACGCATCTGGGTTTTCTTCATAAAAATAACAATCTGGAAATTTGGGTCGGACAGAAACTGTCCCGATTAAGTGGAATATCCTACCTCACTAGCGTCGACCAGCCATGAGATTTTTCTGATCCTTTTCAATTTTTTTAGTCAGCCACAACCGAAACTCTCGAATTTGCAGGGCCAACTCGGCAGGTAGAAGCCCGCTTTTCATGTCATCCGACGCCAAAAGTGATCGAGCTCGCTCGCTGGGAACCGGAAGGATTCCAAGCTTCACCTTCAAATCAATGATTTCCTGGCCCCGCCTGATCTTCAGCGATATCGGGGTTTGAGGGGGGTGCTTTTGAATCTGAGCCGCAACTGACGAGGTGATCGTGACGCCTCCTTTTACCTCCCAGTCGTTGATCTGCAGAATGACATCCCCAACTTTGATACCACTTGCCTCGGCTGGTGTTCCCGGAGCCACCGTAATAATGCGCACTCCCACTCCGACAAATGCCTCCCCTTTTTGCAACCGCGGTATTCTCCCCAAATTATCGAGAAAATCAGCCCGCATCACCACGCCGACATATCCCTTTGTCGGGAAATAAGCCCTCTCCAGTAAGGCGATCAGGCGGACCCGCATTTCTGGCTCGGGTGAATCAAGATACTTTTGAAGAAGCTCTTCTTTAGCCTCCGTCGGGAATTGAGTAGCCCATCCGACTATCTCTTCCTGCGCTATTTTCCTTTTTGTGAAGTCAGTGTCCGCAAGTCGAGCCAGATTCGGTTTTTCTCCAGCCAACAAAGTCCCCGTGAAAAGGCACAAAAGGCAGAATAAACAGCGGAACATCTTAAATCATGATAATCTTCCCATCAATTGTGGCAACAAAAGACCACAAAAAAACGAGCTCTCCGTATCGGAAAGCTCGCTTTAATGAAAAATATCAATTTATCTCCCTATCCACGACTTCTGTGGAACATCGATCAAATCGCTTGTGTAGATCTTCACATTCTTGTCCTTATCAATGTTGAGATTGTAGGTTTTAACTTCACCATCACGGTAAAGCTTCACACGGTTAATCGCTCCATACGGTGTCTCACCACCGGCAGCTTGCACTGCAGAGTAGAGGGTCATCCCTTCAATCCAAGCCTTCTGACCAGGGCCTCTGACCTGACCACCAACCGTAAACACAAGCACGTCCTTAGTACTGTTCGAACCCAACACCTGGAAAACAGGCGAAGTATAGATCTGAGCAGCCTTAAACTTTTCCGCGATACTGGCCGCCAATTGGGCTTCGGTAATGCCCGAAGCTTTGATCTGCCCGATTATCCACATATTAATATATCCGGTAGCGGAGACAGGATACGTACTGTTCAGACGGGCCTGCTCGGAAGTCGGAACTCCCGTGATCGAAATTTTCAGAGTCTGGCTGGGTCTGATTTGCCCAAAGGAATTTGCGAGCGTCAAGGCTCCAACAATTAAGGTAAGGATTGTTTTCATTGTTTTCTGTCTATCGGGGGTTTTGGAGAAAAATTCGTTTGGGGCGATTTCTAGTAAAGATCTTCAGCCTTCCCATCCCCTTTCTCAGGGACTGTCGACTTGTGGGAAGTCATTTGCTGAGGGGCCGGATTTTCCTCCATATTGGTTGGAGCGTAGTAAGTATAGTAACTGGTATAATATTGATACTGACTGTCACTACGGACATCGACGTTGTTCAAGACCACACCAATCACGTGACCGCCCACATTCTCAACGGCCTGCTTCACTCGTATCAGCATATTACGTGGGAGCTTGCGGTGTTGGACCACTACTATGGTAAGATCGACCTCACTCGCGAGAACAGCCGCGTCACTCACTCCAAGAATCGGCGGCGAGTCAACCAGGACAAGGTCAAAGCGTTGCTTCACATCATGAAGCAGCTCGGACATACGACGGGAGTTCAAAATACCAGCTGCATCTGCAGGTAGGATCCCCGAGGGCAGGAAGTAAAGATTATCGACCGGAGTTTGAAGAATCACATCCTCAAGTGCCAAATCAGTCGTGAGATAGTTCGTCAGCCCAACAGAGTTGTTAATATCGAAGAAGGTATGGAGTCGAGGACGACGAAGGTCGGCATCGATCATAAGGGTCGTGTATCCACCCTGCGCACAGACATAGGCAAGGTTCGCAACAGTCGTGGACTTACCTTCACCCGCTCCACCGGATACAACGGTGATCGAGTTGTCCTCGGGATTCTTTCGGTTAAATTCGATGTTCGTTCGAAGAATTCGATAAGCCTCGGCATCCGGGCTCATGCCACTCTGTTTGTGAAGAAGACCAACATCCTGGGGAATCACCGCGAGAACGGGCACTTGGAGATATCGCTCGACATCTTCAAGGCACTTCACGGAAGTATCCAAGTGCTCAAGAAGGAAGGCAATCCCGATTCCAAAAATGAGCCCCACACCGGCTCCCAGTAGGAGATTCATTGTGATGTTAGGAAACACCGCTCCCTTGGCACGTTTTGGTTTCTCATGAAGAGTGATTGGATCTCGAGGCATCTTGAGAAGAACCCGCGCCTCCGTTTGCTTGAATTTCATCTCGCGGAGCAACATGCGGGACTGTTGGTAGACTTCTTTGGCCTGGTTGTAAGTATGCTGTTTCAGGGACAGCTCTACGGTATCGTCCTGACGTTGAGTCACCATCTCGCTCATTCGCTCAACTTGGAGGTTAATCAGCTCCAACTTCGTACTAAGAACGGCTTTAAGAGATGTGGCTTCCTTCTTGGCATAGTCCATTGCCCCCTTCGCGCGCTCCTCAACGGCGATAATATCGGGGTGCTTTGCTCCCAACCCCTGTGCAATCATGGTTGTTCGCATTTCCAGCGATGCGCGGTGGTTGGTGTAGTAGTAGGTCACTTGGTTCTCGGGAAGATCCAAGCCTGCCGCATAGCGGATCAGATCTTCACTTGGCATATCAACGAGATTCTTAATCTGAATTTTAATCTGGTCCCGCGAAGTCTCAAAGGCAGCCAGCTGTCGCCGCGCACCGTGGAACATGGACTCTTCAGTCGCTCCCAACGGATTGGAATTCCCTCCATCGAAATATGGAATCCCGTATTGCTGGATTAAAACCGTGAGATTTTTCCGATT
>Ga0308005_10000038_pt1 | contig 46879 bp, 36 predicted proteins | sample Neamet67_FD_203142 | JGI IMG/M metagenome (GOLD analysis project Ga0308005, IMG submission 203142) | Marine microbial communities from water near the shore, Antarctic Ocean - #67 | ecosystem: Environmental > Aquatic > Marine > Unclassified | place: Southern Ocean | collected 2014-06-07 | reverse complement strand
GTCCGATCCCGAGCGTCCCACTTCCGCCCATCGAGTTTCCCGAGAGGTAGACGCGATTCGGATCGATCGAGTAGCGTTCGATCGCCCACGCCACCGTGGCCATGACACGCTTCTCTACTGGCATCGTATCGGCCCCCGAATTCTTGGCGATCAGCCCCTTGTCACCGGGATGCATTCCTCCCCACCACCAATCTCCCTTATTCTTGCGGCAGTCGACATAGAGTGCGTAATGATCATCCGGTGAGCGATAGATATCGTGGTTGCCAACGGTCTTCGTGCAGCTGACGCAGGAGAAGACATCGTGCCCGGCTGAATGCAACACGACATACAGCGGTGCGTTCGCCCGATCGGTTTTGGGATGCACTACGACAAAATCGTCTTCCTGCGGTGTTTGGTATTCCCATTCCTGATTCACGCCGTGCCGAAAGACCTCCATGACGCGGCCATTGAGGATGTTATCCTTAGTGGGGTGTCCGACCGGTGGCCAGCCGAACGCAGACAGATTGAAGGATACGAAGAGTAAGAGGGTGATGGATAGAGTCTTCATTCGGTTCATCGAGTAGGACAGTGTCCGGTTCACCCACCGGCAAGACAATCCCACTACTTCTTTTGCTTTCCGATCAGTTCCGCCATCGACTTCGCGAAGGAATCTCCAAGTCGGACAAAAAATGTTCCGCTCCCGAGATAGTGGTACGGACGATCGCTGCCCACGGTATCCCACTCGTGGTAGTGCTTCGGCCACCCTTTCTTGAAGATCTCATTGGAGAACAGCGAGTAATCGGTGTAGCTCTCGACTGCCAAGACGTTGTCCTTGAATTCCGGAGCCTTGGCGGCCTCCCTCTGACCAAGAGAGACCTGGTTCTCAGCGACCTTCTCAGCGGTCATACCGGTTCCCAATACGCCGATGATAAAGGGCATATCCGGCACTTTGTATTCTTTGCGGACGTCTTTGATGAAGGAGATCATGTTGTCTTTGTAGTTGTCCCGAAACTCGTCTGAGAACTGATCATTGTAGCCCTGAAACCAAACAAACCCGGCGATCTCGTAACCCGCCTTTGGCTCATAGGCCGGATGGTTCTCTTTTAGATTGTCGAGCACGTTGCGGATCGACTCATTCATCATCCGGTAGTTGAGGCTGGCGTTCTTCTTGATCTCGGCCGCCTTGTCGCCCGATTTCTCCTTCTCATTCAATTCATACTCACCAGCGGATGGCGGGCGGAAATTGTAGTTGAGCGACTTGCCCCCCCACGAGGTTTTGATCAGCAGAATTGGGCCGTCGATCTTTTCCGCGATCGAGAGACCAAACCCGAACTCGGGTCCTAACTTTTTGTCGCTGCCGCCGTAACCGACGCCGAGCTTGCCGGATTTCTTGCTGCCGTCGGCGATGGAATTGATATAGACTCGGTCGGAAACGACGCAGGCCGCTGTCACATCCTGCTTATAGGCCTCATGCGCGTCTTTGAGTTTCTTAGCCTCTGCTTCTAGCGTCGTTTTTTCGGCGCCCTCAGCCATCTTCTTAATCCTGTCGTTGGAAATTCCACCCGTCAACTCATCGAGCTTGCGCGCCCGGACTAGCTGTTCCTCCAGTGCTTTATTGGAGACTCCGCTGCCTTCTCTAAAGACCAATTTGATCAGCTCTTTGTCTCTTGCATCGTCTGAGTGATACAAGGTGGCGATGGTATGGGGGCTCGCGTGACCGACCATGTTCGACTGGCCCGCGAGGATGAAGACTTTCAATTTTTCCGCGGCAATGACCGGGCTAACGATCGACAGGGCCGAGGTGGCTATAGCAAATATGACACTTCCCTTGAGTAGTTTGGTATTCATCAGTAATTTTCTTTCGGATTATTTAGTTGGGGCATTCTTTCAGACAAGGGCAACAAAGCGAGGCCTCAAGTAGAAACTTCGACTGGACCTTGAATCACAAGAGTCTTCAAGCCAGAATTTCATATGACAGATTGCCCTTGGAGGAACTCCACTCGCCCGCGCAGAACCGTCCACAACGCAAAATCGCTAATACATCGTATCGGGATTCCAGCCCTTCTCTGCGATCGGTGTAGTTGAGGTGAAAGTTGTGGAAGAGCGCGACCTGCCTGTCGAGGTGGTCGAAGTGGATCCAAGCGTGCGGGTCGGGGGTGGTATCTTCGGCGAATCCGAGTTCGGCGAAAATAGGCCGCATTGCGCCCGCCCACTTTGCATAACCGACGGCATTCGGGTGGACACGGTCAGGTAGATACTTCGGCAACGAGGCACCGTCTCCTCCAGCAAACAGGCTGTAGGTTTTCGCGAGCGTGACCTGCGCATCTCCCGCGAACATCTTTTCGTAGAGCGAGTTGATCTTGCGGATCTCCGCAACCGGCCGGTATTCGTCTGGCGCGCAGGGGAAAGTTTCGCACAGGACGATTGGCATTTTCGGGTTGTGCGCCTTGAGCGCCTCAACAATGAGCTTCACATTGCCAAACACCGTCTCGCCCATGGATTTTTCGGCGAGGTCGTTGGCGCCGATCATGAGGACAACGGCTCGCGGTTCAAGATCGATCACGTCCTCCTTCAATCGTAAAAGCAGGCCGCGGCTTGTGTCGCCCCTAATACCGCGGTTCGCAACTTTGAGTTTCCCGAACGCGCCCTTGAAATCATCCCCCCACCCCTCCGTGATCGAATCGCCGAGGAACACCACCGAGCCCTTCTGCTCCTCCGTCCTATCGAGCCAAGATTCGCGACGGCTGCGCCACACGCCGCGGAACCAATCGGTGCGCCTCAGCGGTCCCGAGCCAGGAACGCCTTCGTCACTGTCGGGAATCTTGAGCGGATCAGTCTCCGCTGCTACCGACACAGCCTGCATCATTGCGAAAAAGGCCATCAACGTCGCTACCGGTCTCGTTTTCATCCCAAAGAGACAGTCATATCAGAAGCCGCCCCGTCAAGTTTGATTGGATGAATAAGGGTGAAAGAAAGCGGCGGAAGGGCGACAATCACTTGCGCAACGCGTTCTGGAATCAGCCTCGATCACGGCAGATCAGCACGGCCGTGCCATTTGGTTGAGCCGGGAGGCAGACAGTGAGCATCGGTTTACTGACGTGACTGAGTCGCTTCAACCCGTCTGCCTTCAACGTCGCCAATCCCTTTTCGGGAACAAACCCAGACTTTCCCGGTGCTCCTTCCGGCCGCAGCTCGAGAGTGATTTGATTCACCGCATCGACAATGGAGATCGATGCAAGGATCACGAGAAACGAATACAGAAATGGTCTTATCGTGACTCCGTCGAAAGGCGAGGAGTCTGGGAGGGCCGCAAAAGACCAGATATATTATACGAGGCACTAGAAACCCGAGAAAAACCCAACGGTTTATGAGGGGATTTTCCCTTAATCGACCTGTTGCTGTGTGTGACCGACTTAAAAATCGCAGTTCCCCGGAGTCCTTGAAAAGGGAATGACGTCGCGAATATTCTGCATCCCCGTGACATACATCAGGAGACGCTCAAAGCCCGCCCCAAAGCCCGCGTGCGGTACCGTGCCGTATTTCCGCAAGTCAAGATACCAACCATAATTTTCCAAACTGAGATCCTGGAACTCCATGGCGGCCTTGAGCAGGTCGTATCGTTCCTCCCGCTGGCTTCCGCCGATGATTTCGCCCACTCCAGGAACCAGGACATCCATCGCCGTCACCGTTTTACCGTCATCGTTGGCCCGCATGTAAAACGGCTTAATTGACTTGGGGTAGTTGTAAACCGTAAGCGGTCCTTTCACCACCTCCTCGCAGAGATAACGCTCATGCTCTGACTGTAAGTTGATGCCCCACTCCACCGGATAGTCGAATTTCTTCCCTGACTTGATCAGCTGTTCAACCGCTTCGGTGTAGCTCATTCGCTCAAACCCACCCGAGGTAAGCCCCTCAAGGCGTGCCCGCAATCCCTTGTCCACAAAGCGCTCGAAGATAGAAAGATCCCCCTCGCTATTCTCCAGAACATCTTTGACGAGGAACTGAATAAACTCCTCCGCCAAATCCATGTCTCCTTCCAGATTACAAAAAGCCATTTCCGGCTCGATCATCCAAAACTCCGCAGCATGGCGCGAGGTGTTCGAATTCTCCGCACGAAAGGTCGGCCCGAAAGTATAGATATTGCTCAACGCGGTTGCGAAACATTCGCCCTCCAACTGCCCGCTCACGGTCAGATAGCTCTTCTTCTCAAAAAAGTCCTCCTCAGGCTTTCCTCCCTCATTGGTCGTCACCCGAAACATCTCGCCCGCCCCCTCGCAATCACTCGCCGTGATAATAGGTGTGTGCACGTATGTGAAATCTCGCTCATTGAAGAAACGATGCACCGCGTAGGCCAGGCGACTCCTCATCCGGAAGGTCGCGCCATAAAGATTAGTCCGCGGGCGCAAGTGCGCGATCGACCGCAAAAACTCCGGCGTGTGCCCCTTCTTCTGAAGCGGAAAATCATCCGGCACCCCGCCCAGCAGCTCCACCTCCGTCGCCCGAACCTCCCAACTCTGTCCCTTCCCCGGACTCTCCACCAATTCACCCACAACCTGGACCGATGCTCCCGTGTTCATCTTCAAAACCTCATCCGACCCCGGAATTCCCGCATCCACGATCACCTGAATCCCCTTTAAACAGGATCCATCGTTCAATTCTATAAAGGAAAACTCCTTCGAATCCCTCCTTGTTCGCACCCACCCGGACAATTCCACTGAGTCTTGAGCCGCTTCACTATTCAGGAGATGTTTGACAGACGTTCGCATAGCGAATTTCTAGACGTCCTTTCGCGATTCATCGACAGGAATTTTCAAGAAATCCGCTTCACGCCCGGGCCGTTCACTCTCTATTTCTCAGCTTTGAGGTTCAGCTTCTTGAGCTCTTTCCTGCTTTTCAGAAAAACCGGGCCACCTTTAGCTGGAACAATAACCACCTTCCATATTTCACCTTTCTTAAGAGGCCCCGCAGAATGATTCACACTCACTTTTTTGTTAAACAGGCATTTCACAAAAGTCAGAACAAGCCCCTTATCCGTCATCTTTGAATCAACACCCGGACAATACCACATGGACTCAGGCTTGGAGGAATAAACGATTCGGACCGTGCCATCCTTGAGCTTCGTGACCTCTTTGATCGTCAATCCTCCTTCCCCATAGGATCTTCTCTCGACGGCAGCAAAGGCAACACATCCGCCAAACAAGAAAGTAACGGCGATCAAGAGTAACTTGGGATACTTAATGAAATTATTGATAGTCGTTTTTGATTTCAGCTCACTATGGGAGCGGAATGAAAATCTACCCAATCATAAAAATCCATCATAACATCACTTCTAGCGATAGTCACCCTGTCTAAAAAAGCCTTCGCTCGACACAAAAAATCTTGCATTCGGTCCGTCGAGCCCTAGAACGCCGGTCCAATGGCCCGCAAAGCTTGCAAGTCCAAAACCAGATCGTCCGTCGCCAAACGCTTTAAAGTGACTGGCACCGGTAAGATTCTGCGCCGCAAACAGGGCAAACGTCACATCCTCCAGAAAAAAAGCCGGAAACGGAAAAGAATGCTGGGCAAACCGACGCTTGTCTCCGCCGCAGATATTACAAATGTGAAGAGAAATCTTCTCATGAAGTAGTTCTTACCGTGCAGATGCACGATGCCCCCGCCTGCATAATGGGCGGCCTCCAGATAGCCAGCCTTCCTCGGAAGGACAACGAACGAGTGAGACTATCGGAGTGAATTAGAAACCCAACGACCCGTTCACCAAAAAGAAACAATGCCAAGAGCAACTAACAGTCCGGCCAGTCGGAAACGCCGCAAGCGTATCCTTCTCCGTGCCAAAGGCTTCCGCGGCTTCCGTTCCAAGCTTTACCGCTACGCGAAGGATGCCGTCTACAAAGCCCGTCAATACGAGTATCGTGACCGCAAGAAGCGTAAGGGACAATTCCGCCGCCTCTGGATCCAGCGTATTTCCGCTGCCGTCCGGAACGAGGGAATCACCTACTCCCGCTTCATCGAAGGCCTCAAAGCCGCCAATATCGATCTCGACCGTAAAGTCCTCGCCGACCTCGCCGTCGTTGACGCCGCCGCCTTCTCCACCATCGTGGAACAGGCCAAAGGAGCGCTCGAAAAGAAGGCCGCCTAGATTTCAGCCCCGCTGAACAAATTTCCATGGCCGTATCCGCAAGGATGCGGCCATTTTTATGGAGCGCGGTCAAAATGCCCCTTGGATGCATCCCGCCGTGAGAACCAAAAAGACTCGCTGATTCTCAATCCATCAAAAAAACAGAGACTCCCTCTCTGTCTGTCGTGATGACAAGCTACCCAAGAACGTATTCGCGAAGCCTCGTTCGGATGCGGAACAAAGAAGCCCGCAATGATCCGGCCGGACGATTCGAGCTTGCAGAGAACTCTTCAAGCCCTCCTCTAGCGATGGACTCGGGGCGTTGCGAGAGTGCCAAGTGTTGGCGACTCCTTCCATCAGCTCCTTGCTGATCATCGGAGAGCGATCGCGTTTTCCTTACAGAGGTGCGCCATTGTTACGTTTTTGGCGACCGTGCACGCCCACGCCCGGAATTCACGACCAAGCTCGAAGGACTTATTGGAATGTTTCTCCATCATTATTAAATGACATAGACCACATGAACGTTAACAAACGTTTCAAAAAAACCATGCTGCCTTTATGGCTGATCAAAAAATCAGGTCTCGCTGCCAGAAATCTTCTTTTTCGGATCCGGCGCCCAAAACCTCCTTATCATTGACCACTCCGCTCCTTTCCCCTAACCAATCCACCATATGACCGAGCAAGCCGCACAAATCCAAGCCGAAGCACTCGCCGCTATCGAAGCCGCTTCCACCGAAGCCGCCCTTGAGGACGCCCGCGTCAAATTCCTCGGCAAAAAGAGCCCTCTCAACGCCCTCGCTGCTGAGATGCGTAATCTCTCCAATGAGGACAAACCCAAACTCGGTGCTGCCCTCAACGCCGCCCGCCAGGCCATCGGCGCTGCGCTCGATGACAGCAAGCAAAAGCTCCAGGATACCGCCGACGCCGCCTCCGTCGCCGACCTCGATGTCACCATGCCCGCACGTCAACTCCCCGTCGGCGCCCTCCACCCCCTCACCCTTGTCAAGGACCGTGCGATCCAGATCCTCCGCCGCCTCGGCTTCGCTCTCGCCGACGGTCCCGAGATCGAAACCGAATTCCACTGCTTCGACGCCCTCAACACCCCCGCCGATCACCCTGCTCGCAACGACTCCGACACCTTTTACTTCGACTCCGGCAAGCTCCTCCGCACCCACACCTCCTCGGTGCAGGTCCGCACGATGGAGAAACAAGCACCGCCCGTCAAAATCATCGCCCCCGGCTCAGCCTACCGCCGCGACGAAATCGATGCCACCCACCTCTCTGTCTTCAATCAACTCGAGGGCCTCTACGTCGACAAAGACGTCCGCCTCTCTGATCTCAAAGGCACTCTTGAGTTCTTCTACCGCGCCATGTTCGGTGACAAAACCGAAGTCCGCTTCCGCCCCCACTTCTTCCCCTTCACTGAGCCTAGCTTCGAGATCGACGTCAAACTCCAGGTTAAGGGAGAAGCTCCCAAGTGGATCGAAGTCGCCGGCTGCGGCATGGTCGACCCCGCCGTCTTCGACGCCATCAACGAGAGCCGCGGCGACGACGCCTTCGACCCGGCCAAGCTCACCGGATACGCCTTCGGCATGGGGCTCGACCGCCTCGCCATGATCCAATACGGCATCAAGGACATCCGCCTCCTCATCGAGAACGACACCCGCTTCTTGAGCCAGTTCGCTTAAAGCAGCAAAGAGAGTCATGCCCCTTGTCTCCTCCACCTACCGCGCTCCGCTCGGTCTGCGAGGAGGACATTTCTCGACCATCTACCCCACTCTCTTCCGCCGTGTCGCAACGGTGGAAGTAGAACTCGAGCGTCTGGAACTTCCTGACGGCGACTTCCTCGACCTCGACTGGTCGCGCCTTGGACATAGGCGTCTTGCCATCGTCGGTCACGGGCTCGAAGGAGAGTCCTCCGCAAAATACATTCGGGGCATGTCCCTCGCCCTCCAGAAACGTGACTGGGACACTCTCGCCTGGAATTGTCGTGGCTGCGGTGGCACCCCAAACCGCCTCCTCCGTTCCTACCATAGCGGCGTGAGTGAAGACCTAGGCTCCGTTGTCGACCACGCAATCTCAGAGGGCTACCAAGAACTCGCCCTCATCGGCTTCAGCCTCGGAGGAAACATCGTCCTCAAATACCTCGGAGAGCAAGGCCCCGAAGCCCACCCAGAAATCAAAGCCGCCGTCGCCTTCTCCGCCCCTTGTGATCTCACCTCCAGCTCTCTCCGCCTCGGTGAACGCAGCAACAGAATTTACATGTCCCGTTTCATGAAGGGTCTGAAGGAAAAAACCCGCCTTAAAAACGAAGTCTTCCCTGGCCGTCTCGACCTCACCGGCATCGACAAGATCAAAACCTTTGCCGAATTCGACGATCGCTACACCGCACCTCTCAACGGCTTCAAAGATGCCCGCGATTACTGGACCCGCGCCAGCTGCAAGCCCCACCTCCCGGCCATTCGAATTCCAAGCCTCCTCATTAGCGCACTCAACGACCCCTTTCTTCCCAAAGCCTGCTTTCCGATAGAAATCGCCGAAAAAAGCAGGCATCTTTCCCTTGAGACGCCGTCCCACGGAGGGCATGTTGGATTTGTCAGTCGCGGTCTGGAATTCTGGTCCGAAACTCGCTGCATAGAATTTCTCAACTCCCTCTAGAACGATGAACCGTTTCCTCACTCTCCTCCTTCTTCCACTCTCAGTTGCCGCCAAGGACCTTACCCTAGAAATTCCCAACCTCCCCCACTTGGTCAAAGTATCCCTTCCTGAAAATTTTGACCCTGCCATAAAGCATCCTACTTTTTTCTACTACCACGGGACCAGTGGTCGCCCTACCACCTCCTTCATGCGAAACCAGGCCGGAAACAAGGACTGGATTATTGTAGGAATGAGCTACACTCATCGAGGAAAGTTTACTCTGAGTCCGCAGTCCTTCGCGGCTGAGCGAAAGACCTACCACACCGTGCGCAACCTCATGCTCCAAAAGCATGGCGCCGATCCGAACCACCTTTACGTCGGAGGGTTTTCGCTGGGTGGCTGGCACACCGACCTCATGCTGCAGGCCGAACCCACGATCAGTGGAGGGATCATCATCGGAGCGGGCCATGCCCAGACGGCACCGGGAGCGATGAAAAGATACCCGGACAAAAAGCCCGTCCATATCGCCATCGGTCGCTCTGATGGAAATTACACCTTCGCCCTCAAGGGATACCTCCACCACCGCAAACTCGGCGGTGCGGTCTCTATGGAAGTTTGGCCGACCTTGCGACATGCCTACCCGGAAGATGGTTCAGACTCCATCCGGCAATGGCTCGCTCTTCGTACTCAGACTGCCAAAGCCCTGGCACCTCTGGCCACGCAGGAACTCGCCGAAACGGCAGCCAAGGCAAAGTCCCTCAAACCCATCGAGCAGTGGGAACGCTTGCGAGAAATTAAGAACATGCCGTACTTCGCACTCACTTCGCCCGCGTGGCAGGCGAAATTCAAAAAATCACTCGCCGCCCTGGAAGCAACCCCACCCGTTGCCACCGAGGCTTCTCTCTACTCGAAACATCGCCGACTGCTTCATCAAGAGATCACAAACCGAACGCTCACTTCGCTTAAAAAAGTAAGCGAAAGCTACCTCGATCTCTCCAGCCAATATCCAAACTCCCGCCAAGGAAAGCTCCTCGAGGAGGACTTCAAACGCACTGCCGCAATTTTAAAGCAGATCAAAGTCATCCCCAGCGGGAAGAAGCCAACCGAGGTCCCCAGAGGCCCCATTCCCCGTACACGAATCCCCGGAAATCCGTTAATCCGTTAATCCGTTAATGACCTCACACTCAACCCGCTGGGTTTTGCTGTCATTTTAAAGCCATCCGAAAACTGCACTTCAAGTGCGCCCATTCCGAAATTATAGGCGGCGTAGGTTTTCTGTCCCTCCTTGCTGAAGACATTCACAAAAGGATGACTGGAAGTTACCGCAGCATCGTTCCTTCCGAGTCGGTCCAACGTGTGGATCCAATGATACATGAAATCACCTCCGCATGGGTCACATTCATACCAAGACAAACAAGGAGACTTAGGGTCGGAGAATGTTTCATGATCTCAATTGGGCTGAAAAAGGCCCGCTTACATCCTTCATCGTCACCCACTAGTTAAACTGTTTCCGTGCATAAAATTGCATTTCCAGGATTCGCGCCATTCCTGCTTTTAACAGTCGAACTTGCCTTCCCAAAACCGACCCTCCATAGTCACAGCAGACTTCGTTTATTGTATTGATTTCTCCATGCCAAAAGTGAACCAAAAAGCCATCGCCGATAGGCTCGGCATCTCCCGCGCCACCGTCTCACGGTGCTTCACCAACCATACGGGAATCAACGCCACAACCCGGGCCAAGGTCTTTCAGCTCGCAGCTGAAATGGGTTATACTCATTTGGAATCCCGCAGTCCCTCCGTTAAAAAAGCAAAGCGACAGGCAAACTTTAATGTCCTCATTTGCAGTGATACCGAGGAGTATTTTCGTGGAAGTGACAAAAGCCCAGGAGAGCAAATTCTGGCCGGAGTTTCGGAGTATGCCCTCAACAACGACATTCGCGTTGATCTCGACTTCATTCCCCCGGAAACAACGCAACTCACCGACCCGGCTTTCACCAAGATCAAAAGCCTGCGCTCGCGCAAAGACCGCGGCATTCTTCTGATCTACCCCTTTGCCGACGCCGTCGTCAAAGAACTCGCAATCAAATTCCCCCTCGTCTCACTCGTCGACCAACTCGAGCATCAATCGATCGACTGCGTGGATGTCGACCACTATTCAGGCATCTCAATGGCCATCGATCATCTCATCGACCTCGGCCATACTCGGATTGGTTTTTACACCCGGGACTACGCCATCGCGGCAAGTTGGTCATTCCGACGATACGCTGCCTTTATCGAAAAGATGGCGCGCCAAAAACTGAAGGTTCAAGCGAAGGATATTATTGGAGCCTTCCCACGCACTTTCCATTCAGTGACTGACGGCATTGCCGAAGCAGCTGAGCAGACCAAAAATGGTGTCACCGCTTGGGTCTGCGCCGCAGATCACCAGGCCTATGATCTGATCGACGGACTCAAAACCCACGGATTAAATGTCCCGCACGATGTCTCCATCACTGGATACGATGGTATCAGGCGCGACGATGAGACACCTTCGCTCACGACTGTTGAGATCCCCTTCCGCGCAATCGGCATGACCGGCGCCGAACGTCTCGCGTCCCGCATCAAAAAGCGCTTCGGCGGCCGGCAACACGTTTACATCACCGGAAACCTCAATCAGGGAAGCTCGGTGACTGCTCCTAAGAGCTAGGGAAATTCTCTACTCGTCAGTCTTGCGGCGCTCTGCGAGGTCAGCAGTAATTGTCTCCAGCTGCTCATCCGTCAGCTTGTAACCAAGCAGAACCAACCCATTGGCGATCCCAAAGATCCCGGGAATGATTGAGAACATAATCTTGATGCCATCGAGGGTTTCCTGGGAAGGAGCTACGTCGGCCTTAAATCCATAATAAGCCAACATCCAGCCCCCAATTCCACTTCCAACTGCGAGACCGAGTTTTTGAGAAAACATCGCTGCTGAGAAGGCCAAGGCCGTTGTTCGACGTCCAAATTTCCATTCTCCGTAGTCAACCACGTCTGTGTAGATCGCCCATACCAATGCCGGAGTCGGTCCAGCTAAAAATGATCCGATTGCATTAACAAGAATCATTGTGGTGTAGGCGCTTGTTGGAATGAAGTAGAAGGCAATAAACGTAAGGCCGTTCAAAATCGTAAGAATCATCAGGCCATTCCTCTTCCCCATTTTGCGACTCACCCATCCGGTAAAGAACACTCCGGTCACAAACGCCAACGAACCAGTCGTGTAGAAAAAGGAGGTTCGGTCGAGGAAAAGAAAGTACTTCGAATCATCGGCTCCCACGACGTAGTTCAAAAAGTGATAAGTCACCCCTCCCCGCAGCGCCACGTTCGACAATGTCAAAATGGCGGCGACGATCATGATGATCCATGGCACATTCTTGCTCAGGGCCGAAAAATCGCCACCGAGACTTTGTTTAGGCCCCTTCTTGGGCTTCACGCGCTCCTTAGTCGTAAAAAACGCACCAAAGAATAGAAGCACTGCGATCACCGAAAAGACAGCCATGGTCTGGCTATATCCGGCAACATCATCTCCTTCTCCCAGAAGCTTCACCAATGGCAAAAAGGCCATCCCAATAAGCAACTGGGCACTGAATGCCCCAACAAACCGGTAGGTCGAAAGCGAGGTTCGTTCAACCGGATCAGGTGACATCACGCCCATGAGAGCCGAGTAAGGCACATTGATCGCAGTATAAATCGTCCATAAAAAGATGTAGGTAATGTAAGCGTAGACAAGCTTCCCGGCGTCACCCAGATCCGGCACTGAAAAAACAAGATAGCCTGCAATTCCAAACGGAATCGCAAACCAAAGTAGGTAGGGTCTAAATTTCCCCATCTTGGTTTGAGTCCGGTCAGCGATTGCCCCCATCAAAGGATCACTAAAGGCATCCCACAAACGGCAGACCAAAAACATGGTGCCGACCGCAGCCGGGGAAAGACCCAAGACCACGGTATAATAGGTCAACAAAAACACATTGACGACATGGAACACAAAGTTCGAAGCCGTATCTCCAAGGCCATATCCGACCTTTTCTTTTACTGAGAGTCGGGAAGTGGAAGGTAAAGACATAGTGGTTGGTTTTTAAGAAATGAGCCAGGCGGCCGGGACTTTGACGACGATCTTACGAAGATCACCCTCTTTGAAAATAACTGAGGAACTCGTCTCGACATCCAAAACAGCTCCAGGAAATTCAAGGCATCTTCCGTCGCCAGTATGAACTTCTGCAATTGGCTCAGCAAGCTCGTCATTCAATTGGTAGACAATCGGAGTTCGTGCATGCGTGAAGTGAAGATCTCCCTTGGCGAATTCCGCCTTCCTCAGAAGCTTGGGTTGGAAACAAAGTCTTCCCCCGGCGAGATCAATTCCCAACTCTCCCATGCGGCAAAGAATACCCTCCTTCACCTGACCGGTTAATCCGGGCTGTTGAGCTCCACGCTGCCCCTGACTATGCGAATAGGGTTCCGCCGGGAAGGCGCCATACTGTTTAGGTTTCTGCCTAAACCCAAGTCCTCGTTGAATTGAATAATAGACCGCAATCGCCCGCCGTTTGAGTTCCTCGGAAGACTCCGATTTCACCACGTCAACCGCCACCTCTTGAGCGGCCAGCATCAGCTTGGAAACCATGTGCCAATAGACGCAACCCAGTCCTTCATAACCAAACATCGATCCACTCCGCCCGGTAAACGAGTGGTGATTGAAAGTCTTCTCATAGAGCTCCGCAATCTGAATCCGTTCTTCGTCGGAGACTCCTCCAATTTCATCCAATCGTGCCGTGAGAGCATAGTCATTGACGAGAGAGTCATGAAAACGCCAGATCCCGGCCTCGTCCTGATAAACAAGCCGCTCATCGGCCTCTGCAATCATCGAAGTTAATGTTGAAATCGATTGAACCTGCGAGTCATCGATGCGGTTCATCTCACCGAACCGGGGGAGTTCACGATCAGGATAGAGCAGATAAGTTGGGTGGCGCTTCGAGCGAAGTTCACTCGATGGAAGAGCTTCCAACAACGAGACGGCTTCCTCCCCTCCCAATAAACCTGAACTGAGAATCGCCACCTGCCCTTCAAGCATCAGTTGAAGATGTTGCACATTCATCACCCTTTCATCCTTGCGGATTTCAAGAATATTATAGGAGTGCCAAAGTCCGTCTTCCCTGCGGTTTCCTCTCAAAACGCTCTCCAAGACCTGAGAAACGACCGTGATGAAGTCGCTCAAATCTGCCTGTGAGATGACCTCTAGTTCACGGCCTTTCGGTGTCGTGATCGCTTTTCGGTAATTCTCGATTGCCACGCCATTCACCTTGGCCAACTCAAATCGGTCGGTAGCAGTGATGCGTGAATTGAGCCAACGAGGATCTTCCAATCCTTGTTTCAGCTCTCCCATGACCTGCGCCAGCGCAGTCGAGATTTCAAATGAGTCATCGTCACCTGGATTCACAAGACGTTCCAGGAACCGAAAATATCGCAGCAAATAAGCCGTGGTCACAACCGACAACCCGGTCCCGGCCAGCGCATTGTTAGCGTCATTCCACTCCGGCTTTTGATTGCTCATCCAGATCCCGCCATCGGGAATGAGTTGCCCGAGTTTTGCGACCGTCGGAATGAGCAGTTTTTCAATCAAGGTTGCCCTCACAAGCTCACCGGCATCGTCCCGAAGAAGCAATCCGTCTCCTCCAATCGACTCTTTCCGCTCCATCAAACGCTTGTGGCGCTCTTCATCGAAGTCAACCGTATTTCGGGGATCCTCAAGCGCCTCCTCCCAACCATTCAGGAGATAAGGAACATCCGCAAAAACGTAGCGCCGTTCGGTCAAAGCCTGCCTCATCGAGCCGGGATCCAGCTTCTCTTTGAGCTCCAAAAACTTTAGCAGATAAACAATCTGATGATCGCCCCAGTAGCCGATCGAGACCCATGGATCATCTTTATCCGGAACTTCCCAATCCACTCCGGACGAAGTCACGCGATACGGGTTGTACCCATCAATCGTCGAGGCATTAAGAAAGCGGGAAATAAATCCATCCAGAAACACCGGATAGCTCCAAGCAAGAGCCTCCCAATTCTGGAAAATATCACGCCAATTCCCCTCATAATGATGTACTGGCTTCCCTTCATCGTCAGCGAGTCTGATCTTGAATTTGTTCCAGGGGCGACTCGGGTCACCATGACGGCGCCCCAAAATAAGCGGCAGATATTCCTCGGCCAGCCTTAACAAATCGGGATCATTTTTCTCCCTCACTTGCGCAATGAGATCCAATCGCTCGAAGCTCTTCGGCAAAGACAGCAACCACTCACCATGAACCTGAAATATTTCCGTGCTATTCTGCTTCACGAAATGAATCAACTGATCCCGGCTCAATTCCCCGCCCTTTTCCGGCAAACCGCCTCGCAGGAAATTACAGAGAGTATTGTGATAGTGAGACAACGCCGAATCCCGGTCCCCTGATTTCTGGATTCCATCGACCGATTCCACCAGCTCACGAAGTCGTTCTCTGACCTTCGCCAAATCTTCCTCCACCTCGGCAAGCAGCGACTTAGGATCATCCAAAGCCTTCATCAGGCCACCGATATCCCGATGTGTCTGCTCCACCTCTCCGACCATGAGCCAATCGCGCGACTGACCAGGCAGAAGCGTCATTTCGCCCCCCAAGAGAAACACACCACGTTCCCCCCTGCTTCTTTCACTGCCGGAGCTTGTTCGTCCGGATTTGAGATATCGCTCGGCGTCACTCCGGGAAAGGAACCGGTTTCCGTCCTCAAATCCCGCGGTCCAGACTGTCGTCGCCTTTAGGCACTCCAGCGGAATTGGGGCATCGACGATCCCGGAGGCCAAACGGTGAATCATGAGATTCCCGTCACTGACGAGTTCGCTCATTTTGTAGGCATCCGCCAAGCTGCTCAGCTCGAGATGCAACCGACTTCCCACGCCCGGTGCTTGCAAATCCTGTAAACCGTCGATCAACCTCACCGTCCTCGATTCCTCACCCTCATTCGAGATCTCAACCTTCCGTACAAAGCCAAATTTTTCAGACACTTGCCAACGATAAGTGAACCGCAACTGGAGTGCTTCATGCCGTTCCTCAAAAACCAACTCCTCACCGAGGATGCTTTTCAACAACCGACGTCGCACCGGCGAAGAATGGGCTGTCGTTGGCCAAAACGGATGCCACAAATTACCATCACACTGAATCGCGGTGTACGGTCCGGTGGTGTTCCAGTTCTCATGAATTTTATCCACCGTGAGGTAGGGGAAAAGAGCCGTCTCGGGAGATTCACGACCAGCACTCAAAGATCCATGACTGCTGCAGAAAAACCACTGGTTACTCACCGTCACCACGCTCAAAAAGAAGGGATCAAAGGACTCCAAATCGTTGATCGCCACGAACTCTCGGCCTTGATCACTGACCCAGTCATTCACTTCGGCAAACTTCGCTTCTGGCAAATGAATTGGAGCTTCAAGGATTTCTGGTGAGAGCATCATCGGCATTTCTCAAGTTGATTTTCGCTTAAACAGCGCCCTTCCATTCAGGTAGGGTATTTTATGTAACTTTGTGCAAAGTGCCGGAAAGCAATTGAACCAACAAGACAAAAATCACCCCTTAAATATACAATGCAATTTTGTGCATTTTTTAGTTGCAGGATCGGCGCGTATGAATTTGTTTCACGAAGTTCGAAAAAATAACTCCTCTCACATTGATGAAAAAAAAAACTCGCTAGCCCTCACCTTCCCCTTGCTCATCCTGCCGTGTGTCGCTGACCTTTTCCCCAATGGTGACTTCGAAAACGCCGGTATTTCTTGGGAGGAAGTCTCCGGATCGGGAACGTATGGCTTCAGTTATCCCGACATGGACGGACATCCAAACGGTTTTGGCGTGATTGATCACAGTGCAGCCGATGGCGGCTTTGGAATCTGGATCGGAAATGACGAACAGCCTTTGACCCTTGATTCTCTTGGTCTCGCTGCCGAAACCACCTACGACTTCACCATGGACATGAAGCTCCTGTCCGGCAGAAACATTGGAGGTTTCAAACTCGACTTTACCAATGAGGGAGCAGGAGCCGGTTCCACCGGAGATCTTCGCACCTCTCTCATCGGGGGCGGATCAACCTGGGAAACTTACACCTTTCGCATCGCAATCCCAGCAGGAGTCAACGGATTCAAAGTGGTTCCACTTTGGGGCGTCGATTCCTCGGTCGGATATGACAACATCGGCTTCTCTTCCGCACCCGTCGCCCAAGCCCCCATCCCCAACAACGATTTCGCTTCCGGTGATTTCGGCTGGTCTCAGATTGGCAGCACCGAAACTAGCTGGTCCTATCCTGAAACCGGAGGAAATCCCGGGGAATACGGAGTCATGGCCAACACCGGTGTCGGCTTCGGAATCTGGGTGGCCAACAGCAACAACGTCATTCCCCTTTCCAGTCTCGAACTTGAAGCGGGCACGACCGCCAATTTCCTGCAAGACATGATTCTCATCTCTGGAAAAACCATTGGCGGTCTTAAGATCGATTTCTTTACCGGAGCAGAAGCCGCCGGAAGCACCGGAGATATCTTTGGAATCCTCCTTGGTGACGGTTCTGCCTGGGAGACCTACACCTTCCCGATCAATCTCCCCGAAGGAATCGATGGGATCAAAATTGTTCCTCTTTGGGGTGGTGGTTCGTCAGTTGGCTATGACAACTTTCGCGTTCAAATCCCAGCTGTCCTGCCTCCAGCCAGCGCGGCGGATTTTGAGCCTCGGTTCACCCAAGGCACTTTGGTTTCGTGGCCCCCCACCAATGAGAAAAAACTCTACCAGCCCCAGGCATCCGCTGATGGCAGCACTTGGACGGATCTCGGCCCAGCATTCCCCGGAACCACCACCACGACCATCCTCGATCCGGACTCCGCGCCCTTCCACCGCGTGATTGAAAAAGACCCCGCAAGCGATAGCGCAATCGTCAACGGAGACTTTGAGACCTCCGCTTCCGAAAATCCCACCTGTGCTGAAAGTTGGAAATGCTTCTCAACATCCGGCCAATTTCCAACCCTAATCACCGATGCCTTCAGCGGAACTTCATCAATTAGACTCGCAGTCCAAAACGATGCCGGCGGATCACCAAACCAAGCAGAAATCCAACAAAACCTCGCAGATGTGGGAGGCTTCGTCACCGGAGGAGAAAGCTACACCTTCTCCTTCCGCGCCAAACAAGTCAGCTCCGGAGTCAGCTATGTCCAACAATACCGCCTTCAATGGCTTGATGCCTCCAACATCGCTATCAACGGCGCCGATGTTGGCTTCAACAGCTTCTCCGGAGGAAACGGAACCTGGAGAAAAATCGCCGCCTCCAACCTCGTTGCCCCCGCCAATGCTACTGGAGTCTTCATCCAGATCTTCGGAGCCACGGGTGCCGTTTCCGGAACCGACGCGAAAGGCGAAGTCTTTATCGACAGCATCAACCTCTCCATCGGCGGACAAAGCGATCCGACTGTCATCGAAACCACCGAGGGTCCCGGAGTAGGCGTCTTCATGTTGACCGAGACTGGAAAACAATACAAAGCTCAGGTCTCCGACGGTCTCCAGAACTACTCTGATTTGAGTGGGATCTTTACCGGTAACGGCACTGCCGCAGGAGCAGGAACCGCCTTCGACCAGACAAGGCGCTTCTACCGCTTCCTCCCCATCGAAGAGGAAGTCAACTAACGACGAATCCACTTCGTCACCATCGAAACCGTCCACTGGAACTTCCGCGCGGTCTCACGAATCAAAAACGGCTCGTCGGCCACTTCGATCAATTCGAAGTCGCCGGCGAGTTCTTTTTTCAGCCAATCAAGTGTCCGGCCCTCAGGCCAGTTTTCTCGGCTCGTGAATTCCTCCAACCACGTACAGGGCGTCGCAAGAACCAGCTCACCACCCACTCTTACGAGATCGGGTAATCGCGCCAAAAACCGCCGGGGCTCCGGCAAACGGCAAACCAAATTCGCTGCGTGAACCCGGTCGAAACTCCCGAGATCTTCGCGCAGAGACATCGCGTCTCCGACCTCGAAGGCCACCTCTCCCCCACCACACCCCTTGGGAGCGGCAATTTCCACTTCCGACAACTCCGACGCCTCCTCCAGCCTCTGACAAGTCAGTTTTTCGCCCAAGCGAACTCTTTCGGCAGCCTCGATAAAGGCATTTGAAAAATCGATTCCAACGACCTCATCACTCGATCTCGCTAGCTCCAAACTAGATCTTCCCACCGCACAACCCACGTCCAATGAACGGCTCACCCTTCCTTCTGAAAAATGAGCCACAGTCCGAACGGGAAAGTCGAGGGCTCCGGTGGGCCCACCTTCCCAAGGGAGAATTTCTTTCGCTTTTCCGTAATGAAAAAGGAGATACTCCCCCACATATCGATCAGTTTCGTAAACATCCGGCATACCCTGCCAATCAAGCTGCCATCAGCTTAAAGTCGAGAGAGAAGAATTTTCTGATGATTCTGTCACATTCCCCCCATTGTTCTTCGAACAAACCTCGCCAAATGTTGTTTCTAACCTTGAAGACCGTCTTGGTTTTTCCCCTCTCCCCCCCTAAACGATGAAACTCTCCATTCTTCCCATCCTTGCCCTCGCCATGGCGGGTGGTGGTCTAATCTCCTGGGCACAGTGAAATCCACAATGAACAAGGTGACCAAATCCATCAAGTCCATGTCCACGGTCGACGTTAAGCGCCTCAAGAACATCAGATTTCCTGGGTTTAAAGACGACACCCCGCCCATCCTAAAAGTTCGCAAAGGCGACCTCAAAAAGAGGAAGCCCACAGAGCGAAAAATCCTCGCCTGAAAGAGTCGAAAAAACGACAATACCGCTCCATTAACGTAAACGGCGAAGTCTTTATGCCCGTGGAATTTTGATCCCTCCGACCTTCCTGTCGGCGGACAAATCCCTGCCTGCGGGATTCTTCCATCTTTGAACGACGGAAGAAGCACCGCTGCCACCATCGATAAAAATTCAGCCATTTTACCCGATAATTTCTTCAATCTCCCCAAAATCCCCGGCCCCATTCCATCTCTCTCGGAGGAATAAATCTCATCAAGTTGTGAGTTGGGGGTTTCCACTCCCGCCATCCTGCGCTAAAGCCTCGGCGTTATGCTTAAGGCCGGAATCGTAGGAATGCCCAACGTGGGGAAATCCACCCTCTTCAATGCCCTCACGCGTACTCGCAACGCCGAGGCCGCGAACTACCCTTTTTGCACCATTGACCCCAATATCGGAATGGTCACTGTGCCCGACCCACGTCTGAACAAGCTCTCCGAGATGTCCAAGTCGACCAAGGTGATCCCCACTGCGATCGAATTCGTCGACATCGCCGGACTCGTCGAAGGAGCCTCCGAAGGAGCTGGACTCGGTAATAAATTCCTCGCCACCATCCGTGAAGTCGACGCCATCGTGCAAGTCGTTCGCTGCTTCGAAAACGACGATATTATTCATGAACTCGGCACCGTAGACCCCGCCCGCGACATCGAGATTATCAATTCCGAACTCATCCTCGCTGACATCGCCGCTCTCGATAAGCGCAAACAGTCCCGGGAAAAAAAAGCCAAGTCCGGCGACAAGGAATCCAAGGCCGAGGTCGATCTCATTGTCAAACTCCTCCCCCATCTCGACCAAGGAAAGCCTGCTCTCACCGCCGACCTCACCGCCGACGAGCAAAAAGTGATGAAGGACTTTTTTCTCCTCTCTTCAAAGCGCACCATTTTTGCCTGTAACGTAAATGAAGATGAACTCGCCGGAGCCGTCACAGATCCGCACTCCCACCCTCTCGTCTCCAAGGTCAAAGCCTACGCCTCTGAATCCCACGGAGCTGAAATCATCGTCATCTCGGCCCGTATCGAGGAAGAACTCGTCGAACTCAGCGAAGAAGAGGCCCAAGAATTTCTCGGCGACATGGGCGTGACCGATTCCGGAGTCTCAGATCTCATTCGCGCGGTCTATCACCTTCTTGGTCTCCGCACCTACATCACGACCGGGATTCAGGAGACCCGGGCATGGACCATCACCGCCGGTGACAAGGCACCGGCCGCCGCCGGAGTCATTCACGGCGACTTTGAACGCGGATTCATCGCTGCCGAGGTCGCCCACTACGATGACTTCGTCGGACTCGGAGGAAAAGCCGCAGCCCGCGATGCCGGAAAACTCCGCATCGAAGGCAAGGACTACGTCGTCGCAGATGGTGACGTCATCGAGTTTCGCTTCAACGTCTAGCCTTTCAATCAATAGGCCCTGGCAGCCACCGGCGATTTCTGATGAGGACTCTGCAAAGTCAGGACTCCTGAAACGGGACCTTGTGACCCCGAAGCCTTGGGAGGAATCATCGCGCGCGCCGATGATTCTCCTTCGCCAAACATCCCCCAATTGTATTTCCTCTTTTCAAAAGAAGCAGGCAGCCGTACCGTCCTCTCAACTATGAGAATCATCACGAGAGTTCTTCTCCCTCTTGCCGTCTGCGGGGCCCTTCCTGCCCAGTTGAAAGAACAGCCCGCGCCCCTCGCAACCCCATCAATCATCCAGAAACCAACTCTTTACGATTCCGTCGTCAAGATCGAAGTCGCCACCCAGGTCCCCGACTATCGCACTCCGTGGAACAGCGGTCGCTTCTCAGGAGGCACAGGCACCGGCTTTATCATCGGACCCAACCAAATTCTCACCAACGCCCACGTCGTTTCCGATAATCGCCGCCTCCTCGTCACCCGCCGTGGTTCATCCCAAAAACACGTCGCTCGCGTTCGTCACGTTGCACATGACTGTGACCTCGCCCTCATCGAGCTTCAGGATATTAAACCTTTCGAGGGCCTCCCTTACCTTGAAATCGGCGGCATGCCCAAACTTGAAAGCCGGGTCAGCGCAATTGGCTATCCGGTCGGAGGAGAGCGTCTCTCAGTCACCCAGGGTGTTGTTTCCCGAATCGACTTCAGTAGCTACAGCCACTCCCGCGCGGATTCCCACCTTGTCATTCAGATCGATGCCGCCATCAACCCCGGCAACTCCGGCGGACCTGTCATTCAGGATGGAAAAGTCGTGGGCGTCGCCTTCCAGGGGAACGCTCAAGCCGACAACGTAGGCTATATCATCCCCACCCCGGTCGTGAAACGTTTCCTCACCGACATTGGTGATGGTAAATACGACCACTACATGGACCTCGGGATCTCGCCCTTTCCTCTCTTCAACCCGGCGATGCGCCGCGCCTACAATCTCCCTGAAAATGGCAAGGGCGTCCTCGTTGCAAATGTCGTTCCAGCCGGACCGGCTGATGGCATCCTCGAACGTGGTGACGTTCTCCTTAGCATCGACGGCAATGAAATCGACAGCGCCGGAAACATCCGCATTGCCGGCGAGTTCGTAGACATGAACGAAATCGTTGAGCGGAAATTCTCCGGAGACAAAATTGCTCTCACCCTCATTCGCAAAGGGAAAAAGTTCGAGAAGGAACTCGCGCTGAAGAAATTCCCCCATTCTCGCATCTATTCCATTCAGTATGAAATTATTCCCCGCTACTCGTTCTTTGCAGGGCTTGTTTTCCAACCTCTCGATCTCAATCTTTTCGCGAGCTACAAATTCAATAACCGACGTCTTCGCCAGATCTACGCCGACTACGTTTCCAAAGGTCTCTTCAAGGACATGGAAGACGTTGTCGTCCTCACCCGGGTAGAAAACGACCGCCTCACCACCCACATGGGGGACTTCTCCGGGATGGTCGTCCAGGAAATCAATGGCACTAAAATCAAAAACCTTCGCCAACTTCACGAACTCCTCAATGCTCCCGACCCTCCCGAATATCACGTGATCAGATTTAACGGAGCCAACCGACCACTCATTATCCCGTCTTCCGAAGTCACGGCCGCACAAAAACGAATCATGGCTCAGGTCGGGGTCACCAAAGCAGCGCAACTCGATTAAGCTTCTTATTCAAAATTCAAACAGAAATTCTGTTCCATGAAAAAAATTCTCGCTCTCACTCTGGTTCTCCTTCAGCCGCTCCTTGCAGCTCCAGAAGATTCTCTGGTTCGCATTAACTCGACGATTCAAACTTTCAGTGCCTCCCAGCCTTGGGAGAAAAGCCCGCCCCGCTCACGTCGTGGCTTAGGAACACTTCTCCCGGGTAATCGCATTCTCACGACTGCCGCCATGGCAGCCGACTCGATCTACATCGAGCTTCAATCGGCTGACAGCACCAAAACGGTTCCCGCCAAGGTGAGCGCCATCGACTACGAGGCCAATCTTGCCCTTCTCGTTCCCGATGCTGATCCCGGTTTTCTGAAAGAACTCAAATCTGTCGAACTGGCAACTCCGGCAAAACCCGGAGACGAAGTCAACCTCCTCCAATTAGAAACCAATGGCGAACCTCTTGGCACCATCGGAACCATCCGTTCCATGGAACTCCTCAGCACCTTTGTCAACGGACGGTATTTCCTCTGCTACACCGTGAAAGCTTCTATGCAAACCTCGGGGAATTCCTTCACCCTGCCCGCCTTCCGCGAGGACAAACTCACCGGCATTCTTACCAGTTACGATTCAAAGGACCAAATCAGCGACGTGATCTCGGTGGATATCATCTCTGCCTTTCTGAAAGATGCCTCGGACGGCACCTACGTAGGCTTCCCAAGCCTTGGCGTTGGCACCACCACCACCGAGGATCCGCACTTCCGGGGCTGGCTCAAACTGCCAGAAGACAAAGGTGGTCTTTACGTGACGCGAACTCTCCCGGGAGGAGCGGGCGATAAGGCCGGCCTCAAAAAAGGGGACGTCATCCTCAGTGTCAGTGGCTTTCCGATTGACCGACGAGGATACTTCAAACACCCCGAATACGGCACCCTTTATTGGCCCCACCTCGTCCGGGGCGGCCCCGCCATGGGCGCCCAGGTTCCAATCGAAATCCTCCGCAATGGCAAGCCGAGGAAATTAAAGGGCATCTTAAAAAAAGCCCCTCTTCCTCTCGTCCCGACTCATGGTCACGACGAAGCTCCTCCCTTCCTCATTAAGGGCGGATTGGTCTTCCAGGAATTGTCAAAGCCCTACCTTGAAGCCTTCGGCAAGGATTGGGCCACCCGGGCACCCCTGAACCTTCTCGACGTGCTCAATAACCCGGAAGACTATGAAGAAGGTCGTCATCGTGTCGTTGTCCTAACGCGAGTCATCGCAACGGAAGCAACCATCGGCTACGACCGCCTTGGCAGCCAAATCATCAAATCCATCAACGGGAACCCCGTCGCCGGGCTTCCCGAGCTGGCCGCGGCCCTTGAAAAAACTCCCGCCAGTGGAATCCACATCATCGAAACTGACGAGGAACCCTATCAAATCTTTCTCGACGAATTTCTATCCGACCAGGTTGACCGCGACTTCCTAAAGCGAGGCCTCCCCATCCTCAAACGCCTCTACAAAGTGAAGTGAATTGCATCTCCTCATTCTCAAGCCCGGCCTCATCCTGAGCGCCGGGCTTTTTTAGGTTCCTCCATCGATCCCTACCTCGTAGGGCATGGAGAATAAAAGTCAGCCCGTGAAAAATGAACACCAAAAAAATGACCCCTCCAACTCAAGGTTGAAGGATCAAGTGAAACCACCAATTCAATAAACTCACAGGGAAAGCCCCTTATTTGTTGGGAATCTTAAGAACCTGCTTGATCCGTATTCGGTCGGATTTTAATCCATTTACCCTCTTGAAATCCGACAACGAAACTTTGTTCCGACGGGCAATCGAACTCAAAGTATCCCCTTTCGAAACAACGTAAGTCTTCATCTTTGGCTCAGGCTCAACCACGGGCTCAGGTTCCGGAGCCACGATTGGCTCGGACTCGGGCGGTGTGATCTCCTCTCCCACTGTAGAAAGATTTTCCTCCTCAGATTCAAAAGTCAAATCACTGGGTTCCGGCTCCAAACGGGCAATGGGATCGCGCTCGGGCTTCACGTCCACCAGAGGAACGGCCTCAGTTCCACCGGCTCCAACTGCACGCAACATCACCAACTGATGAATTACCGCACCGGCTGAATTGGTAAAGACCTGCGAATCGTGCCTGCTGAAACCATCCCTCAAAAGAGAGATTTCATTTTCGAAAAGCTCACTCTCAGTTTGCCCCCAGGCAACCGCATAACGGTCATACCTTTCTGCATCTAGAGTCTCGGTAATTGCCCGGTATTGATTGGCTCCCTCATGAAGCCGACCTTGCACGGACGAGAAAAATTGGCTGGGCTTGAGCCGCTCCATTTCGAATTGCAACCCGGCCTTGCTATACCAATCTGAGTAAGCGGCATTGTGAGCCTGCTCAGTCGTCGAAGGAGATTTCCCAGAGTCCCCTTTAGGATTCTCTTGCCGATCACAGGAGACCAAAAGGGCCGCCAAACTGAATAGGCAAGAGGCTTTACCAAAAGGAGATTTTTTCATGTGGAAGTAGGAGGTCCCGACCGCCGGCCCAGAAGAACCAACTGGCCTTGAGCCCGAAAGTATCATCCTTCTCCCCGAATGAGAAGCGCCCAATATAGCCTACCCGATTCTTACCACTCCGGTTACGTCAAAGTCCAAACCCAGACCAATCAATCCGACATCGCGATTCGCACGCATGTGCTCGCGAATCTTGCTAACATTGACGTCTCGAACGACACGCTCTGTGCCCAACTGAGCATTGGTGACGTGGGCATGAAGCTTACCGGGAAGTCGATGAATCGTCTCGGAGGAGCCCCCCCAAAGGAACTCTACGACTCCGGCCAGTTATTGGACGGCTCGCCCTCTCTGGAATGGAAAGGCACACAATCAACTCTGACCCCGGACCGCCAGTGGGTGCCCAGGCAGGCAGGAAAAACCCCTCTTCGTGGGTCTAGGACTCGAACGGGCGGGCGAGAGGTGTCGCTACATCAAATCCCCTTCAAATTCCATCTCGTTGCCATCGCCGCCACCACCTTCGAAGTCGACCTCACGGACCCGCTTCTTATCACGGAGAAGTTCAACCTGCTTACGAAGTTTTTCCCGAATTTCAGCCCCATGACATACCGCCCTGATATTCACCTCGTGAAGAGTGCGGTCTGAAGTTTGGAGCACGATATTCGAAAGCCCGAAGATCCGAAGCCAAAATGGCTTTTCCAATCTGGTGTCCTTCACCCGGTAAAGTTCAACCTCGTTGATTTCCTGATTGAGAATGCCTTCATAGATTCTAATCCGCTCGCTCGTGAACTCAAACACCATGAGCTTGGTCCCCAAGTAAAGCCACCCCCCATAGGCAAGAGGAATGATAGCGAGTACTGCGAGCCATGAAGGAAGATCAGTTCCAAATGCGACCCACAAAATCGCAATTATCACCCCGAGAGAGATCACAAGGGGCCAAAAGTTGACAATTTGATGCGATCGACCTTTCCAGACGATGTTTTCTTCCTGAGATGACATGATCTATCAATGCCCAATCTTCCTCACATTCGCAAGTGCAGAACTGAGAGGGAATTATAACAGACACGATTCCACCGCCTCTTTCACAACTGCTTGGTGGCAGCTTATGCGCAGGTCCAAGGCCGAACGACTCGGCGTTTCGAAGGTCAACGACAAGGGACAGCCCATCTTCGCTAAGTAAATCGCCTCCGGCCAGCCTTCCGGAAGGTCGGGGTGCTCCGAGTGAAAGATCCAGCCCGGCTCGGTCACAGGATGATCGTCGATGACTGATTCCGGTTCGGGTGGAAAGTGGGGGGTCGCCGCTTTCAGGATCGCCCGATGTCGTGAATCTTCTCCCCCGATATTAATTTCGTAGAAATAAAACCCACTGCTTTCCCAGTCTTCGTGCAACGAAAGAAACAGCCGGGGAACCGGTTGCTTGTTTAACCATTCGATATGAGCGCAAACCTCTTGAGTTTCACATTGGCCGTAATCACGGTTGAGATCGATCCCTTGAAAGTTCTCCCGGGTTCCAGCCTCAAGTCCGGTAGGGTTTAGAACCGGGCAGATGAGCCAACAAAACCGATCATCAAAGAAATCATCTCCAAGCAACTGCATCAAAGCTTGCGGCCCAGATGGCTCGTCACCGTGCATACCGGAAGAAAGGTAGATGCACGGCTTGGCCGGATTTCCCTTCACCGATGCCAGGAGTGGGTAGTCCCCGACTTCGACCAAGGTCTCGCTTTGAAATCCCCGGGATGACGCTTCCTGCGACCAATCACGAAGAAAAGCGTGCCAGTCCATTACTTTTTAACGGGCATGAAAGACCATTTCGGGGTGCCTTTTGGCTCGGGAGCAGTGGGCGTCTTGCCCAGCCCGAAATCCTCCGCCTTCAATGCACGCTCTTTCCAAATTCCGGCATTCCCACCACTCCAGAATCCGTAAAAGCTGGGGTAAAAGGGATCGACATAATCAACGTCGGCCTGATCTGGAACATCGAGATCAAGTAGGTGATAACTCCCATTCACGATAAGACGGCGAAGATCTTCACTGAGGAAATCAACCGAGGCACCCATCGTCGTGCAAAGCGAACGGCCGGTGGCCTTTCCATCGGGCGAGGTGTAAGTATGCAGCCAGCTCAGTGCCATCATAGGATCGTTTTTTGGCCCATCAACAATCTTGGAGGACGGATCCAAAGATTCAGTCACAGCTCCGCGAAGCAAAACTGTGTCCTTATCAGTGAGGTGCTTCACTCCGTAAACGTCACTTGGTCCAAAGACATCCTTGACCGAATTCAGCACAGGATGCTTCTCTCGGCCATTTTCGATCACTCCGCGCGCGCCCTGACTCTTGTGACCACCGTGGTGATTGACCCAGGTTTCCCCAAGAATTTTGAGTCCCCATTGTCCCGCAGAGATATTTGCGATCTTCTCTCCTCCTTTGAAGGCATGGGTGGCGGTCCGGTATCCGATGACCGGCTTGCCTGCGTTGAGGTATTTCCCGAGATGCTCAATCGTTTTAGGAGTCAGAATACGCATGCGCGTCCCGATGATCATGAGGTCCGCCGAATCAAGTTTTTCCCAACCCACAATTCCCTTGGCGTTGTTGGGATCGATGTATGCCCCATCTGCACTCCATGCGAAAAGCACAGTCGTGTCAAAACCATGACGTTGAGAGAGGATTTTTGCCAACATTGGGGCACTTTCCTCTGAGCGATATTCCTCATCCCCGGAAACAAGAACGATATGCTTCCCTTTCCCCGGACCTTCCTTGCCTTTGAAAGTGAGCCATTTTTCCTGTGCCACAGCCGTCATGGTGGTGGCGCAGGCCAACGCGAGTCCTAAAATTCGTTTCATCTCGGGCAATAAAGTGCGGATTTGACGCTGTGGAAAGATCGAAACGTCATTTTCGAACCGAAATCAAAGGGGGCGGCACAAAACACCTCTTCATTCATCCAATTTTTCATTAGGTTCTCGCCATGAAAATAACGAGCCTTCTGACCCTGCTCCCACTGCTGCTCACCGCAGAAACCACCTACCCCATGGTCTTTCACAAGGCTCCCTCCCCCCTCTCCCCAAACGCCGTGGTTGAAGATTGGCCCCGCTTTTTCGGGCCTCGAGACAATTGCACGAGTATGGAAGCCCCTCTTCTAGAAATCTTTCCAGAAGAAGGGTTACACAAGGTTTTTGAACTGGCCCGCGGAGAATCTTACAGTTCTCCCATTCTGGTTGATGGCAAACTCCTTCACTTTCACGCGCTCGATTCGAAGGAAACCTTGGATTGTCACAACCCCGAGACAGGCGAACGCCTCTGGACCTTCAACTATCCTATCCAATACAAAGACCGCTACGGATTCTCAGCCGGCCCCCGGAGCAGCCCCGTTGTTCATGAAAAGAAAATCTATCTGATCGGAGTGACCGCCATGCTCCACTGTCTTGATCTCGAAACCGGCAACTTGATTTGGAAACGAAACCTCAAAAAAGAATTTGAGATCCCTCAAAATTTCTTTGGCTATGGGCCAAACCCCGTCGTCCACGGAGACAAACTCATTGTGAACGTTGGCGGAAAAGAAAAGAAAAAGTCCGGAACCTCCGTAGCAGCCTTCCTCCTCAAAGACGGAAAAACGGCGTGGAAATATGAAGACCCCTGGGGGGCCTCATATGCTTCACCCGTCATTACAACAATTCACGGCAAGGAAGTCGCTCTGATCCTGGCAGCGGGCGAGTCAAAACCCGTCCACGGTGGATTACTCGTCCTCAATCCAATAAATGGCAACCTTTACTCCCGTTTCCCTTGGCGGGCCGATGTCTACGAATCTGTGCTCGCCTCAACTCCACTTCCTCTTCCTGGCAATCGGGTCTTTATTTCCGACTGCTATGAGCTCGGCGGTGTTCTTCTCCAGTTTGATTCCAAGCTGCAACCACGCCCGGTTTGGAAAGAACGATTCTTTGGAATGCATATGATGATTCCCCAAGAAATTGATAATCATCTTTATGGTTTTGCAGGACGAAACATACCCGACACACAACTTAAGGGAATCAATCTCAAAACCGGGAAACTCACATGGGAAGACGATATGCGTTGGAAGGAAAATAATCGCGTCACAGGTTTGTTCAGAGGTTCATTTCTACGGGCCGGGAACCGCCTTATTTCTCTTGGGGAAGACGGCAGTCTTCTGGAGCTTCAACTCAATAGCGAAAAGCCAGTCATCAAACAAAAAACGAGACTCTTTTATGCACGTGACACTTGGACACCGCCCGTTTTATATCGCGGATTACTCTACGTCACTCAGAACACCAAAGGATTTGATGGCTCCCCCCGAAGGTTGATTTGCTACAATTTCCGACCCAATACAAAATAACTTCAATCTAAAGAGGAACTATTGATAGTTATACATTTAGATTGACGCCTTCACACCCCACTCCCACTTTCGGGAATGGCCAAAGCAAAAAAGCAAGCGAAGCGATATTCCACTGAGAAAAAAAAAGAAATCCTGAACTTTATTAAAAAAGAAGGAAGAGGGGGACAAACCAAAGCTGTTGGAAAATTCAAAGTGACGGCTGCAACCATCGCCTCATGGAAACGAAAAGAAGGAGGTTCGCCAGTAGTCTCGACCAAAGGAGGTTCCAAAGAACTCCGCGCAGTGGAAGAACTTGCAAGCCTTCTCAAAGATATCGCAGCAACCGAAGGACACCTTTCAAAACTCAAAAAGGCCTATAAAAAAGCAAAGGCCAAGCTCTGATTTTCATCGGAAATACATTAACACATGAAAAAAGCTCCTGTTGAGACAGGGGCTCTTTTTGTGTCTGGTTTACCCACCAAGATAGCTCATCTCGGCCTTGGGTTGGTCCACCTTTCCCCTTTCTTCCGAATAGCGATCGCTACGGTTCCCCCATTGACTTCCAATAAATCCCACAACCTCTTCATCCGATTCCGCTTCGCGAAGAACAGCCCTTAGATCCGCTCCCTCACCGGCGAAAAGACAGGTGAATATACGCCCCTCGGCTGATACGCGAAGCCTGGAACAATCACGGCAAAATGGCTGGCTGACCGAGGAGATAATGCCAAACTCTCCTCTTCCATCCTCAAATTCCCAACGTTGCGCCACCTCTCCGGGATAGGACGCAGGCACGGCAATCACGGGTAACTCTCTCGTAATCTCGGCCAGAATCTCCTTCGCTGTGACCACTTGGCTCGTATCCCAGCCATTCGTTTCCCCAACGTCCATAAATTCGATCAATCTCACCGTGACTCCTTGCTCCCTTCCCCATCGAACCATCGGCAAAATCTCCTGCTCATTAACCCCTCGTTGAACGACCATATTCACCTTCACGGGAAGCCCGCTTCGTTGGGCCGTTTCTATCCCGGTAAGAACACGCTCCAATTTCGATCCTACCCCGTTCATTTGAGAGAAGATCTTCTCGTCAAGAGCATCAAGGCTCACTGTGACTCGGTTCAAACCCGCTGCCACCAATCCTTCCGCGTGATGATTTAAAAGAATCCCATTGGTCGTCATTGCAAGATCATCCACCCCTGGGACGGCTGCAATTAGTGCCACCAAATCCTCCACCCCTCTTCGTAGAAGGGGCTCGCCTCCCGTAAGACGAACCTTGGTGACCCCCAACTCAACCCCCGCTCGCACGGTTCGCACCAACTCGCCAAAGGTGAGAATTTCCTCCCTCGGCAAAAATTGATAGCCCGGACCAAAAACTTCCACTGGCATGCAATAACGACACCTGAAGTTGCATCGGTCCGTCAATGAAAGCCGCAAGTCGCGAAGAGGGCGTTTCAATCGATCCAGCACGCAAGGAATGTCCCGTGATCTGTCAAAAATGCGAGCGTAATCAGTCCCTTAGGCCGACCCAATTTTAAGTAAGCGCTCTTCCGCCCAGTCCTCGGGCTCTCTTTCCACTCGCTGGCAGATCCGCTCCACACAGCGCTCCCAGACTTCCTCCCCATCGAGAATTTTCACTTCAATTCTTAAGAAGTAAATCGGGACATCAATTTCATCGGGCCTCGGAAATCGCACGGCGTCCTTTTCCGTAGTCACAATCATATCCACCCCCCGGTTGATACAACGATACATGAAGGGTTCGATCTCCTTTTTGGAAAAAGCATAGTGATCCGAGAATGTGGTATGGAAGAGAACCTTCCCTCCCAGTTCTTTCAAAAGGCTGTCAAAACTCTTCGGCTGGGCAATTCCCGAAATCGCCCCGATATATTTTCCCTTTAATGCGTCCAAGGGAAGCACGTCATCATGAAAGACTCCTTGCAAATGCTTTGGCCCGTGGGTGCACTGCAGAATTTCAGCCCCTTTGTTATATTTCCGGATGCGTTTGATTAGATCATCCAGGGGGCGCCCGTCACATTTAGTAAGAAAAATATAGTCCGCTCGGCAAAGATTCGAGGGAGGTTCACGCAAGGTCCCTCTCGGCAAAATGTAACCATTCCCAAATGGCGCGTTTTGATCGACTAAGACAACATCGAGGGAGTGGTCAAGGTCGAGATACTGAAGTCCGTCATCCAGCAGTAAGGTATCGGCTCCAAGTTCTTTCACCGCAAACCGCCCGCTGCGAACCCTATCGCGATCCACAACCACCGCCACCCCCGGTAGATTCTGGGCAAGCATATACGGCTCATCCCCGGCGTATTTGGCTTTGAGTAATATCTCTTTGCCGTCGCTGACAATCTTCGGAGGACTGATCACAATCTTACCCGTTTCCGGATTCTTCCACTTCTGCGGATTCCTGAGGTCTTTACTTTTGTAACCTCGGCTGAGAATAGCCACTTTCCTGCCTCTTCTCGTGAGTTCCCGTGCAAAGCGCTCGACAACCGGCGTCTTTCCCGTCCCCCCAACCGTGATATTTCCAATACTCACCACCATCGTACCGAGATTGGATTGGGTCTTCCATCCCTTGCGAAAAAGACGAAGCCGCACCCTCACCCCCAAACGAAAGAGCCATGACAGTCCCCTCAAAAGGATGCGCATCATGGAGGGCCCGAAGCCGCGGGCACGACCGAAAATCACATCGGTAGCCCACTTCTCCAGTTCGTTCTTATCGCCCGCCATAGATCCCTAACCAGGGTTACTCCTTGTGATCACCCTTCTTTTTCCCTTTGGAATGGTCGTGACCTTCATGGTCATCGTGGTCGTGACCTTCATGATCGTGGCCGTGATCACAGGTGCAAGCATACTCCAGAAGATCACAGGTCGGACAACCATTCAAATCCACATTGAATTTGATGTTGGGCATCTTCTTCCCCCCGCTGTCTTTGAACATGAGAAGAATGGGAACAAGCTTTCCATCGGGAAGTTTCTGCTCCGAAATCAATCCGTGCTTTGTCTTCTTGAAGGTGAACTTGGTTGGAGCTGAGAGCTTCCCGCCGATGGCACGCAAGGTTGCCGCATCCTCAAGCGGCGTCCCCTCGTCATCGACAAAGGTAATCTGCACCTTGCGGCCTTTTGTAATAAAAAATTCCGCATGAGGAACAATCTCGTGGAGAATGCGCCCCCCGTTTGGAGCTTTGATCTCATGATCGTGGTCGACATGACCGGAAACTTCCTCCGCGCCATGTTCGTGTTTTTCTGTCTTCTCCCCCTTTTCATCGGCAAAAACGAAAGGAAGGGTGAGAGCTGAGATTAGGAGCATTTTTTTCATGATTTACTTGTTTTACTTGTTTTACTTGTTGGAGTCTACCCTGCGGCAGGGGCTCCTGCACGAAGAGATTTTTCTGATGATTTCTTTCCAAACGTCCAGAAAACAGCAGGGGTCACCAGAAGTCCAAAAAGAGTCGATGTCACTAACCCTCCGACGATAACGAGGGCCACGGGATTCAATATTTCTTTCCCGGGAGCGACGGAGGGGGCACCCGCTTCGACAAAGGGCAGGAAGCCGAGATCCATCGTGAGGGGCAAAAGAGCAACGCCTGCCGAGATCGCCGTCATCAGCACCGGCACCAATCTTTCGAGCGTTCCCCGCACCACCATTTCCTTGGTAAAGCCCTCCCCTTCGTTCTTCATAAGATGCAGATAGTGGGAAATCATCATGATGGAGTTACGCGCGGATATTCCCGCAATTGCAATGAAACCGACAAGGGTTGCAATGGACACATTGTTCAGGTCCAACTTGGTCAGAAGAACGCCCCCGCTCAAGGCAATCGGAACATCAATAAGCACCTGAAAGGTGAAATTGGCGCTTCGAAAGTAGCTAAAGAGCAGAAATACAACCACGATGAAAAGAATGCTCGATGTTTGCATAATTCGCTCAGTTGCCTCCTCTTGCGCCAAATAATCCCCTTCGTAGCGAATGGCATATCCGGTCGGCAAATCAAGCTCCGTGGACAGCCTCTCCTTCAGTTCATCGACCAGTTCAACAAGGTTCTGCGAGGTCGGATTGATCGAAACTACAAACCGGCGCAGGGTGTTTTCCCGCATAATATTATTCGGCCCATTCGCTTGGCGGATATTTGCAATGTCTCGCAAGGGAACCTGAATGCCGGATTGCGTATCGAGATACAAATCGCCAAGTTTCTTGGGACTGGATCGCCACTCTTCCGGTAGCCGCAAAACGAGATCATACGTTCTCTGGCCATCGTAAACTTCAGTCAGGATCTCTCCTCCTATCAAGCTCGCCAACTCATCGTTCACCTTCCCCGAAGTCGTCCCATAAACCGGAAGCCGCGCTGGATCGGGCTCAATCCGGAGCTGTGGAATCGCTGATTGTGCTTCGGGGCGCGCTTGTTCCAAACCCTCGATGCTTCGAGCGATTTCGGTGACGTCGTTGCCTAACTTTCTTAGGGTATCGAGATCTGGCCCGGTGATCTTGATCGCGATCTTCGCTGACACTCCCGACAGCATATGTCCAATGCGATCTCCAAGGGGGGAACTCATCGCCGAGAAAGTTCCCGGAATGCTTTTCATCGCATTGCTCAAATCCTTAAGAACTTCAGGCTTCGTCCGATCCATATATTCATGAAAATCCACTTCAAATTCCACCGTTGAGACAGGGACAATGTGGTCACCATTTTCAGCCCGGCCTGCACGATAAGAAACACTTTTCACTTCCGGAATCTCTTTGATGAGACCCATCGCGGTATGACTGATTTGATTGATCTTCTTCAGCGAAGTTCCCGGACTCGCCGCCGTCGCGATCACCGCGGTGGGCTCCCGGAAAGTCGGGAGAAAGTTCTTGCCCATCTCCGGGTAGACCACTGCTCCAGCCGCGACCAACACCGCAGCCAAGGCCATAATCACGAACGGCTGGGAAAGAGCAGGGCGCAGAAAAATCTTTTCGAAGAAGCCCTTCACGAGCAGAAGGAGAACCCCATCACGATGCTCCTTATCCGGCTTGGGTTTGAGAAGGAATGACGACAAGACTGGGATCACAGTCAGCGAGACCAGGAAGGAGGCCGCCATGCTGATAATCGTGGCGTAGGCAATGGGAGCAAAGAGGCGTCCTTCGACTCCGGAAAGCGAAAGGAGAGGAACCAACACCAGGATGATCAAAACCGTGGCATACAAAATCGATGAACGAATCTCGGAGGAAGCCGCCGCGATAATTGGAAGCCTCGGCTTCCCCGGATTCTCCCGGAGTCGGCGGAAGACATTTTCAACATCGACGATGGCATCGTCCACCACCATTCCAATCGCCACCGCGAACCCGCCCAACGTCATTGAATTGATTCCAAGATCAAACAACCAGAAGACGAGAACCGAAATCGCAAGAGAAAGCGGGATCGCCGTCAACGTGATTAGAGTGATGCGGAAGTTCAGCAGAAAGAGAAAAAGAACCAACGCCACCATGATTCCCCCGTGAATCAGGGCATCCTTGAGATTATTGAGAGACAGATTAATATAGTCGGCCTGTCGATAAGCCACGCGAAGCTCGACGCCTTCGGGAACAGTCCCCCGAAGATCTTCCAATGCGTCTTCCAATTGCCGAGTCAAATCCAGAGTATCATAGCCCGGCGCCTTGGTGATCGAGAGTATGACCGCCGGATGTCCTTCAGCTCCGGCATCACCGCGCATGGGCTCAATACCCCAGACCACCTCGGCCACATCCTTAATGCGAAGCGGTCGGCTGCTTTCATGCCGAACCGTTGTCATCGCAATTCGATTCAAGTCGGTCGTCATCGAAAGATTCCGCACCATGATCTCCTGGGAATCCCCCTCAATGTATCCTCCGGTGGTGTTACGAACCGAGTTTTTGGCAGCGGTACGAAGTTCATCGTAAGTCACCCCTAAAGCAAGCATCCTCTCAGGATCGGGTTGAACTTGAATCTGTCGTATTCCTCCCCCCATCGGAAGAACTTCCGCAATCCCTGTGATCGATTGAAGACGGCGTCCTACCACCCAATCAGCCTGCGTCCGAAGCTCTTCCGGAGAGGTTTCCTCCGACGGATCGAGCAAGGCCACCAACATGATGTTGCCCATCAGTGAAGTTGCCGGAGTCATGTAGGGAGTCACCCCTTTAGGGAGTTTGATCGCACTCAGGCGCTCCTGCACAAATTGCCGGGCCTGATAGATGTCGGTTCCCCAATCGAATTCTACGAAAGTGACACTCAATCCGATATCACTGGTTGTTCGCAATCGATTGAGTCCATTCACTCCCATCAACCCCTGCTCCATTGGAATGGTCACTCGCGTCTCAACTTCTTCGGGCGAAAGCCCGGGCGCTTCTGTTAAAATCGTAACCGTCGGTTTGGTCAAATCCGGAAGCACATCGACCGGAAGCTCCTTCGCCTGACGCACACCAAGAACAACGACAACAATCGCCATCCCTACGATCAAGGCGCGCTGTGCCAACGAAAACTGAATGAGTTTGTTTAGCATCAGTCTAGGTGAATTTGGCAAGGCGCCTCTCGAGGATAACCTGGCGAGATCCGGAGATCACAAGGAGCACGCCAAGAATGACACACGCGATGATCAGGAGTTGATTGATGGGACCGGCATTTTCTTCGTGCTCATGATCATGGCCTCCCCCTTTCGCCTTGGTCTTCTCTTGTTCGTCCGTCACCTCACTCCCGTCCTCGTTATGTTCATGCCCATGAGCCGCATCGAGGACTTCCTTGAGGGATAAATTTCCACCGCCGGCAAACCCAAGGAGATAGGCTCCATTCGTCACAACATCGACACCCGGATAGAGCCCCTCTTTGATTTCAACAAAAATATCATTTTCCTCCCCAGTCACTACAGGTGCTTTGACAAAGGAATTAGGCAGATCAAAATCCTGAACATACACCACACGATTGGTAAGATCACCTTGAACTGATTCACGCGGCACGACCGTGATATCCTCACGCGTTGCCGTGATGATTGAAAACTCGGCTCGCATTCCGGGGCGCAGCTTTCCCCCCGTATTCTTGATCAGAAAGATGGCATCGAACGTTCCCGAAGAAGCGTCAGCCTCGGTTCCGAAGCGGATCAATTCTCCTTCAATGGTCTCTCCTTTCATCGCGGGAATCTGAATGCGGGCTTTGGTCCCGATATCGAGCTTTCCTGCTTCCTGCTGCGGAACCCGGGCGATGGCCCACAGACTGGAGAGATCGAGAATATCGAGCAACTCCTTCGAAGGATCCACCGGCTCACCGAGGCGAACATGACTCTCGGCCACGATCCCGGAAGCCGGAGCCAGGACCGGAACGATTTTCCCTCCAATCTGACGACTTTCGATTCTCAAAATCTCATCCCCCTCGGTCACCTGATCACCAGCGATGACTTTCAAGTCGACGACCCGCCCCGGGATTCGGCTGGAGACCACACTATGACTGCTGGGAATCTCACGAAGTGAACCGATCGCGAAGAAGGTGCTCTCAAAGGTCATTTCGCTTGCGGCAAACGTTTCAATCCCGAGATTCTTCATCGAAGTCTCGTTAAGATTCACGCGGTCTTCCTCTCCAATCACGGGCAGAAGAGAAATCAAAAGTAAGATTGGAATTTTCATTGGGCAGTCGCAGTGAGGTAATTGACGTAGGCAAGATGGAAGTCACGAACCGCTTCTAAGTAAGAGGTTTCGAGGCCGAGCTTTTGCTCCTTGGCGAGAAGAACATCACGAAGAGCCACCTGCCCCTTGGCCCTGGCTTCTTTCGTTTTTTCAATGTGGGTATTAGCCAGCGGGATCAGGCGAGATTTGATTTGTCCTGCGAGGATCTGCCACTCCTTCATCTCCGCGTGTGCCGCGTGTGCCTCGGCATTGATCACCCTTTCCAAAGCCATCGTTCCGATCGCCAATCGCTCAGCCCTGGCCTCGGCTTCGATGGTTTCTCCAATCGCGGACAGATTTTCTCCCAGAGGAATCTTAAATCGAACTCCCAAAATTTGCTCGGGCTCAAACCCTTCCGGCTTATCACGTTCACGTCCGACACCCGCAAAAATCCCCGTCTCAATGTCGTCCAGCCGTTTCGACCGTGCCAGATCCGCCGCTGTGGTTGCACTTTCCGCCCTCAGTCGTGCCGCTTCTAAATCAGGACGACGATAGCTGGTCACATTCATCATGGGCATCTCTGGCTCCGGTAAAGCACCCACCACGGTGAGGTCCCCCTTCGGCTTCATTCCAAACAGTGGTTTCAGTTTCGTGATCGCAAGAGTCTCCTTGATCTCAATTTTCCTCGCCTGATTGCTCAGCTTGATCGCCTCGAGCAAAGCAATCCCCGCATCAAGCGGCGACGCTTCCCCTTTTGCGGCCGCCTCCTCGGTAAATTTTGTCAATTCACGCGCATTGGCTTCCTGCGCCACCAAAAGCGTCCGCTTTTGACGAAGCGCAAGCACCTCCACCAAAGATGAACGCGCCTGCCCCACCAAAAGCCGCTCGGCATCACGAATCTCGGCTTGCGCCGCTTGGATGAGGATTTTCGAGACTTTCTTCTCAATAAGAAGTCTGTTGGTGCGGGGATATTTTTTTGAAATCCCAACCGTCAACATAAAGTCGTGGAAACGGGGATTGGTCTCAAACCCCACCTCCAACTCGGGATTACTGGCAACTCCCGAGCGTTTCAACTTTCCCCTCGCCTCGGCAACCAGACGCCTCGCGGCGGCAAGGCTCAGATTACTCTGCCGAACTTGATCGGGCAAAGTCTCCAAAGACACCTCCAGCGATTCCGGAGAAGTTGGAATGCTTGATGATAAAGCCGTTGCCGCTTCTAGCGGGGCTCTGACTTTCACAATGGGAAGTTGAGTCACAGCGTCTTCTGCACAGGACCAAAGAATAATGGGGAAAAATAAAAATGTTCGTTTCATGGCTCGAAATGGCCGGGGTTCATAAAAACAAAACGGGACCGCTGTTCGGTCACGTCGGGACGAAGCTCAAAGCGAGAATTTCCGCCGAGCACATGTGAGACATCAGAGCCTCAGGGCCGCATCACGCCGAAAAATCGGCAAATCAGGCGGAGGCGGTTCGACAATGCAGACGATTGCGAGGGGCTCCTGCTTCTCAAAAACGAAGGATAAGGAAATCCACGAAAAATCTTCCGGAACAAGCATCACCGGCGGGGCCGTTTGAATCAACGGGTTCCATTGAAAGCCCCCCGCATCAATTGTCACAAATTCGTGTTCCTCATCACATGGAATTTCCACCGGAGGGGAGTCATGCCAGCATTGATCCTGACAATCAGATTCAATCATGTGCTGCCCTACAAAAAACGTCCCTTCGCCAGCACAATAACCCAATGCAGGCAGCTGTAGGCCAATGAGCAACATCATGACCACAAGAAAAAAAGACGCTGACAACTGCCTTAACACTTTTGACACGTTAGCAGATCCTTCTTGGGCGTCAACCCGCTGAATTTTGTTTGTAAATTGACAAATCTCAGTTGCCGCCTTTTCAAATCACGACACAATCATCCCGATGACTTTCGACATGGAAGAACTTCCCTCCGCGGACCGTTATCGCATTCTCGCTTCACTTGTGACTCCTCGTCATGTCCAGCCCGCGCGATGACCTCCATCTCGAATCCGTTGCATCCGCAATTGCCAACGCCCTTCCAAACTCCCAACTTGTCCCCCTTCCAGCACGCTACCACGAGCCGGCAGCTTATCAAAAACCTCTCAACCAACACATCAATCAATTCCTAAACTCATGATCACAAAACGCCTCACCACCGAACAGATCCTCGCCAACCTCAAGGCCAAAGTCGATGCACGCATCCCCATCATGATCTCCTCCGCGGGATCCGGCCTCGTCGCCAAGCTCCTTGAAAAAGGCGGCACTGATTGCATCAACACCTTCTCTGGAGCCCGTCTTCGCTCCAATGGAATGGGCACCATGTCCATGATGTGGCCCATCCTCGACTCTAACAAACAGACCCTCGACTACACCCGCGAGGACATCATGCCCGCTCTCGACGGCAAAGCCTTCGTCTGCGCCTGCCTCAATGCAAACGATCCCCTAAAGGACATGCGCATGGTCCTCCAGCAATGCCTCGACATGGGTGTCCAGTCTGTCTCCAACATCGGCCCCTCCATCTCTTACATCGACCACGATTCCGAGATTTTCAAGGTCTTGACCTCCGCCGGCATCACCCTACAGAACGAGATCGACATGCTCATCCTCGCCAAAGAGGAAATGAACATGGTCTCCGTCGGCCTCGCCTTCACCGAAGAAGATTCCTACGCCATCTGCGAGCAAGCCAAGCCCCACATCTTCTGCTACCACGCAGGCACCACCAAAGGCGGAATCAAGGGATACGACAACGGCATGACTATCGAGGAAACCGCCGTCCAAACCGAGAAGGTTTATCAAAAATGCCGCGAGCTCAGCCCCAACACTCTCCTCGTCGCCCACGGCGCCGCCATGGAAACCCCCTCTGACGCTCAATACATGCTCAACCACACCAGCGGCCACGGCTTCTGGACCGGATCCTCCACCGAGCGCCTCCCCATCGAACGCGCCGTCACTGCAGCCGCCAACGAATTCCGAGGCCTCACCTTCGAAGGCTAAGTCTCCGATCCTAATTCACCTTCAACAAACCACCCGGGCCCCTTACCCTCTCAGGCCTCACCAACGGTGGCGCGGGAGGAATGAGCACAAGCCCCGCAGGAAGCGGTCGTTTTCATCAGCTCCAACGCAACTCAAAACAATGAAGTCACCATGACTATCGGCACTCCTATCCTTCAAACACCTGAATCCAGTGTAACCTCTATTTGCTTCGATGGCATCACTCCTTCACCTGGGCTGGAGTTTGCTACGCCGAAAACATCGATTCAAATCCCCTCACTCCAATCTCCGCCGCTCCCTCCGGCTCCCTAATTGATGACATCGGAACCCTTCGATATCGCCTGGGGAGCATTGTAACCAGCTGGACCATGACCAATACTGTCCCCGAACCCTCATCGATCCTGATGGGACTGATCAGCACTGGCTTCTTCTTCTTCCGCCGTCGCTAGTTCTCTCAAACATTCACACAGTCCAAGCCATGCCATCAGAGACATCTCCGGTGGCATTTTTTATTGTCCGATTCCATGAGAAATGCCCTCCTCCTGAAACGTAGATTCCCATCATGATTCATCGCCTCTTCCTTTCACTCGTCCTTCTTGCTTCAGGCTTTGGAGCAGAAACCCGCCCCAATATCATTATCATCATGGCCGATGACATGGGCTACTCCGATATCGGCTGCTACGGAGGTGAGATCAAAACGCCCAATCTTGATGCCCTCGCAGCCAACGGAATGCGTTTCACTCAATTTTACAACACGGCCCGCTGCTGCCCTACCCGCGCTACCCTCCTCACCGGCCTCTACGCCCACCAGGCTGGCATTGGCCACATGACAAGCAACTACGGCATCCCCCAATACCAGGGATTCCTGAACAAAGAATGCCTCACCATTGCCGAAGCCCTCAAACCCGCCGGCTACCGCACCTACATGTCCGGAAAATGGCACGTCACACCCAAGGTCAAAGCCGCCGACCCAAAAGGCAACTGGCCCCGCCAGCGTGGTTTCGACAAATTCTTCGGCACCATCCACGGCGCCGGTTCCTTCTTTGATCCAAATTCCCTCACCCGCGGCAATACCCAAATCACTCCCGAGAACGACCCCGGATACAAACCGAAGGGCACCTGGTATTACACTGACGCCATCTCCGATAACACCGTCAACTACCTCAAGTCCCACTTCGAGGATTACCCTGACAAACCTTTCTTCCACTACGTCGCCTACACCGCCGCCCACTGGCCCATGCAGGCCCTTCCCGAGGACATCGCCAAATACGAAGGCAAGTATGACGACGGCTACGACCCTACCTACCAAGCCCGCCTCAAAAAAATGAAACAGCTTGGCCTCATCGATCCCAAGTGGGAGATCCCCGGCCCTATCGGCGATTGGTCAAAGGTCGAACTCAAGGAATGGGAATCCGCCTGCATGGAAGTCTACGCCGCCATGGTCGATAACATGGACCAAGGCATTGGACGCATCGTGCAAGCCCTCAAAGATCACAAGCAACTCGACAACACTCTCATCCTCTACCTTCAGGACAACGGAGGCTGTGCCGAAGGCTTCGGCCGCGGCAAACTCGTCGGCCCTCTTGAACGCCCCGCCAAACCGACTCTCAAGCCCATGGGTAAGGACGAGCTCCAAACCAACATGGTCCCACTTCAGTCACGCGATGGCTACCCGCTTCGTCGAGGTGATGGCGTCATGCCCGGGCCACCTGAGACCGAAGTCGGCTACGGACAAAACTGGGCCAACGTCTCCAATACCCCCTTCCGCGAATACAAGCACTGGGTCCATGAAGGGGGCATCTCCACCCCCCTCATCGCCCACTGGCCAAAGGGAATCGCCGGCAAGAATACCTGGGCAAAAGACCCGACTCACCTCATCGACCTCATGGCCACCTGCATCGACCTGGGAAAAGCGACCTATCCAAGCACGAAAATCCCTATAGAAGGCACTTCTCTCGTTCCCGCTCTCAAAGGAAGCCCCATCAAGCGCGGCAAACCCATCTTCTTCGAGCACGAAGGCAACCGCGCCGTGCGCGATGGTAAATGGAAACTCGTCGCCAAAAGCGTCAAAGGAAAATGGGAACTCTACAACATCCCCGCCGACCGCACCGAAATGAACAACCTTGCCGACAAGAACCCTGACCGTGTCAAAACCATGACCGCCCAATATGAAACCTGGGCCAAGGAGCGCGGCATCGTCCCCTTCGGTTCCTGGAATAAAAATAAGAAGGTCAAAGCTTCTCCCAAAAAGGAATTCAATCTCAAGCCGGGAGATCCCTTTACCAGCGAAACCTCACCCAACATCGCCAAGCGCCCCTTCACCGTCTCCGCTACCATTGAAAAGCTTCCCGCCACCGGGGTCATCGTAGCCCAAGGCGGCTCCAGTCATGGATGGTCCCTCTATCTCAAAGATGGCAACCTTGCTTTCACCGTCCGTAAAGGCGGGAAATCCATCACCGCCACTGCTCCTCTTCCTAAAGACGCCACTGGCTCCTTCGAAGCCCGCGTCACAAAAAAAGGCATCATTCTCCGCTCCGACAACAAACGCCTCACCCTTAAAGAAGGCAATGCCCTCCTCGCCGAACACCCCATCGACACCTTCGAGATCGGCCAAGACAACGGCGGCCTCGTCGGAGATTACGAACAAGGCTTCAATCTCAGCGTCCCACTGAAATCTCTCAAAATCTCAATCAAGTAGCCTCACGATGAAAAATCACCTCGGATCAAAATTCCGGATCCTGAGTCTCCTGATTACCTTCTTCTTCCAAAGTTCATCCCCACTGCTCGCAGCCCAGGCATCCCCGCCCAACATCCTCTTTATCGCCCTTGATGATCTCAACGACTGGATCGGCTGCCTAGGCGGGCACCCCCAAACGATCACCCCCAACCTTGATCGACTCGCTGCCAGCGGGGTCCTTTTCACAAATGCCCATTGCCCGGGTGCTGCGTGCAATCCCTCCCGCACCGCCATCATGTCCGGGCTCTCGCCTCATCGCTCCGGACTCTACGACAACGGACAAAAGATGCGCGAGATCCTCCCCAACGCAAAAATTATCCCCCAGCATTTTCGCGACCATGGCTATCGCGCCAGCGGCTCCGGAAAAATGCTTCACTACTTCATCGACGCAAAATCGTGGGACGAATACTTCCCGAAAAAGGAATCGGAAGACCCCTTTCCCTTCACCCTTTACCCAAAAAAACGCCCCCTTTCCCTCACCCGCGGTGGCCCGTGGCAATACGTCGAAACCGACTGGGGCCCTCTCGATGCCACTGATGAAGAATTTGGCGGTGATGCCAAAGTCGCGGAATGGGTTTCCCAACAACTCTCCATCAAACAAGAAACCCCCCTCTTTCTCGCCTGCGGATTCTACCGACCTCACGAGCCGTGGTTCGTTCCAAAAAAATACTTCGAACCCTTCCCTCTCGAAAAAATCCAACTCCCTCCCGGCTACCGCGAAGACGATCTCGACGACCTTCCCGCCGCCGGTAAAAAGACCGGTCCGAACCGCTACTTCGCTCACATTCGTAATGAAGGTCAATGGAAGCAAGCCATTCAGGGCTACCTTGCCTCCATCCATTTTGCCGACACCATGCTTGGCCGCGTTCTCGATGCCCTCGAGAATGGACCCAATGCCGACAATACCATCGTCGTCCTTTGGAGTGACCACGGCTGGCACCTCGGCGAGAAACAACACTGGCAAAAATTCACCGCCTGGCGCGCCGTCACTCGCGTGCCCCTCATGATCCGGATCCCAAAAAACTGCGCTCCAGGACTCCCCGCCGGCACCAAGCCCGGCACCATCTGTGACCAACCGGTCAATCTCCTCAGCCTCTTCCCCACTCTCACCCAACTGACCGGCATCCCTCACAAAAACGACAACCACGCCCCCTCTCTTGCCCCCCTCCTAAAGAACCACAAATCCTCCTGGCCTCACTCCTCCATCACTCATCTCAGTAAGCCCGGCAGTTTCGGCCTCAGCACAAAAGACTGGCGCTACATCCACTACGCAAATGGCGACGAAGAACTTTACCAGATCCAAGACGATCCCTTTGAGTGGACCAACCTCGCCGGGAAAAAAGAACACAGGGAAAAACTCAATGAGCTCCGAGCTCTTGCCCCAAAAAACTTCGCTCCCCTCAAGCGTCCCTCTCTGGCCGCTCTTCCGTCCCTCAAGTGGCATTCCTCAAACAATACCGCCACCCCTCCCTCCAAACCTGATGGAAACCCCTTCACCCTCACCTTCCTCAATCGTTCCGACCAGGCCGTCGAACTTTTCTGGATGACCCTCGAGGGCAAACGGACATCATACGGACTCATCCCTCCGGGGGGAAACAAATCCCAACAGACCCGCCCCGGAGCGGTCTGGCAAATTTCCTCCCCGAAGACCAAAAATCCACTCGGCCACTTCATCATCGGAGACCGAAGAGCCAAAGCTATCATTCCAAAACGCTCGCAATGAAATCCCTCCTACTCTTCCTCTCCATCACAGCCCTTGGCTTTCTTACCCCAACGTCGGCCCCGCTGGACTTCACCAAGATCTCCTCCCGCCTCATCTCGACGCTCTAGCCGCCTCCGGCGTCCGAGGCTCCGATTAATCGATGCTCACCATCATTCCCATGGAAATTCAGCCCCCTAAATCTCGGGATCCACAGTTCGTCCGCGAGCCGGAACCTGACGATTTCATTCAAAAAACACCTCATTTTCTTCAAGACGATTCCCTTTTCATCATGTATCTCTCCTCGTGATGAAAACCGTCGCCATTCTCGCCACCCTCGATACGAAAGCTGCCGAGGCCGACTTCATGCGCTCCGAGATCGAAACCCTCGGCGGCAAGGCTCTCCTGATCGACCTTTCCCTCGTCGGTGACTCAGATATCAAAGCTGACATTTCAAAACAGGAAGTCATTTCCGCAGGCGGCGGCAATCTCGACGAACTCCTCGTCAAGCCCAGCCGCGAGCAATCCAACCCCTTCATCGTCTCCGGAGCCACCAAGCTCCTTGTGGAACGTCAAGAGGCCGGAAAGATCGACGCCGTCGTCACCCTTGGTGGCACCCAGGGCACCTCGACCTGCGCCCCCATTCTGCAAGCCCTCCCCTACGGATTCCCGAAAGTCATGCTTTCCACCGCTGCCTCCGGCGACACCTCCCCTTTCGTCGGGATTAAAGACATCACCATGATGTTCGCTGTCTCCGACATCCTCGGCCTCAACGTTTTCTCCCGCAAAATTCTCGCCAACGCCGCCGCCGCCGCTTGGGGCATGGCACAATCCGAGCAGTGCATCACCAAGTCCACCGCCAAGGGTGTCATCGGTATGTCCAATCTCGGCGTCCTCACCCAGGGCGCGATGCATGCCATCGATCTCTTTGAAAAAGCGGGCTACGAAGTCATCACCTTCCACGCCATCGGCGCCGGTGGTGATGCCATGGAGCAAATGATGAAAGAAGGCATCATCAATGCCGTCTTCGACTACGGCCTTGGCGAAATCGCCGATGGCGTCTGGGGTGTCCTCCGCGCTGGCGGCCCCGACCGACTCACCGTCGCCGGAAAACTCGGCCTCCCCCAGGTCATCGTCCCCGGCGGTTCCGAGCACCTCGGCATCCTCGTCAACGAGCCCAACAAAGTCCCTGCCGGATACGAAGATCACCAAATCACCTGGCACTCGCCCTACGTCTTCGTCCCCCGCCTCAATACCGAGGAACAAGCCCGCGTTGCCAAAGTCATCGGAAAAAAACTCGCCCACTCCACCAAGGACACCCTTTTCCTCATGCCCCTCAAGGGCGTCTCCAGCTACTCCGCCGAGGGTGGCGAACTCTACAACCCCGGGCTCGACGCCGCCTACTGGGAGTCCCTGCAACAAGAACTCCCCGACACTATCGAAGTCGAATCCATGGACAACAACGCCCAGGATGACGCCTTCGTCGAACGCGCCGTCAACTACCTCATCGACAAACTCGAAGCCCGTCCATAGCCGAAAGCTCGCGCTTTCGAATCTTCCCGCAACCTCTCAACCAACCGAAAGCAGGAGCTTCCGGCTACTTTCCAAAACAACCAACCAACCAACTAAAACCATGGCTGACCTAGACGACATCAGAGACGGAGACAACTTCGGTCTCAACACACCCGCCGACACCTCTTCATTCTACCTTAAGGGAATGAACAGTATGTCCTGGGGCATCAAAAACCGCATGTCCCGCATCTTCAACCGCCAGTCCGGACGCACCGTCATGCTGGCATTCGACCACGGCTTCCTCATGGGACCCACTTCCGGTCTCGAGCGCATCGACCTCAACATCGCCCCTCTTGCCGAAGAAGCTGACTGCCTCATGGGCTGCCGCGGCATGATTCGCACCAGCATCCCAGCAGACAACACCAAGCCCATCTGTCTCCGCACCGATTCCGGCACCACCATTCTCACCGAGATGAACCACAACGTTCTCATCTCCGAGCAAGACGCCATCAGCATGAACGTTTCCGCAATGGCCGCCATGCTCGCTATCGGCGATGCTGATACCGAAGCCTCTACCGTGGCAAACTTTAGCCGCCTCGTTGACATCGGAAACAAATACAGCATCCCCGTCATGGGCGTGACCGCAGTCGGTAAGAACATGACTCGCGACTCCCGCTACTTCGGCCTCGCCTCCCGCGTCTGTGCCGAGAACGGAGCCAGCATCGTCAAGACCTACTACACCGAAGGCTTCGAAAACGTCGTCGCCGCCTGCCCCGTCCCCGTCGTCATTGCCGGGGGGAAAAAACTCCCCGAGCTCGAGGCACTCGAACTCTGCTACAACGCCATCCAGTGCGGCGCTTCCGGAGTCGACATGGGCCGCAACGTCTTCCAGTC
>Ga0308005_10000036_pt1 | contig 48206 bp, 62 predicted proteins | sample Neamet67_FD_203142 | JGI IMG/M metagenome (GOLD analysis project Ga0308005, IMG submission 203142) | Marine microbial communities from water near the shore, Antarctic Ocean - #67 | ecosystem: Environmental > Aquatic > Marine > Unclassified | place: Southern Ocean | collected 2014-06-07 | reverse complement strand
TGTCCAATTTCAACAGTCCACACGCGAACTTGGCCTTTGCTGTCTCGTTTGTAAAGTGGTTGTAAACTTGTAACGTTTTGCATTATATATTCCCTTTAATTAATCCAGTGCTACTACTTTACACAACTTATTACCTGGGCGGTTAAATGTTGTAGCATATGTTTCTGCTTCTACGCGGGTATTAAACGTGGATGGTGTAAGTTCAAAGTCGCATTTTCCACGATCTTCTGTTATAAACATCCATTCGTCTTGGAACAAATGTACTTTAACTGCATATTTAATTTGTTTAGTTCCCATGTTACGCTGCCTCATTAATGTATGACTTATCCCATGCGCCAACTGTGATATCAGTGTAATGACTGCGGTTGAAATAATCTGTCATTGCATCATCATTGTTAAAGTAATCAGGTCCTTTCATTGCTTCAAGTAATTCGTTTAAGAACGCCTTATGAATGCGTGAGTAGTGTTGATCGATCCAGTACTCATTCACTTGAATGTAACCTTCACCATGTGTGAAGTAATCACTGAAGTCAATTGCTCCTTTTTTAATTGTAACACACAGTGTGGAATGGTTGCGAACTGAGATGCTGCCTTTCATGTTGTACTTTTTTAGTACAGCCTTGATTGTTGGAGCAAGTTCTTTTTTCTCTGCTTGGGAAATATATGCCATGTTATGTAATCCTTTATTTGTTTAACTTATACATATATTATACGACAAGACGTCTTGGTTGTCAACCTAAAATTACAAAAATATATAATTATCTAAAGAATTCAGGACATTCTGTTTTAAAATCAGTGCCATATATGCTATCAATGAAGGCCATTTGGGTTTTTAACTTTTCTAGCTGCAAGGGATCAAACACTGTATCACTTACAATGTTGTATTCTTCTCTAAGATGATAGTCTAAACTTGCATACGTCAAATAATCTGGCTCGCAGACTTCAATTGCACGATAAAAAGTTACGTTGTTATCTTCTGCCCACTGCTGCGTCTTTGCTGTAACCGCTGCGTTAATGCTAGTGGATGTGTAGCCAATGGCGCATTCAAAATTAGGGTGCTGTTTTTGCTTGTTGATTAATAGGATGTTACGTTCTACTTCTTTCCAGTTTGATCCCGCTCGTTGGTATTCAAACCTACTCCCGATTCCGTCGATGCTCAGGTTTATCATTATATACTTAAAATGTTGCACTAGTTCTTGCCACCAGTAGTCGTATTCAACTGTCGCATTTGTTGTTATTTTTAGAGTAGTGGATTTACTTATGTTTGTGTCTATTAAGTGTTGTATTACTTCTTTTACATGTTTCACTAGCATGGGTTCGCCACCTGTGAATTTAATAACATCGATATCAGTAAGTTGTTGTTTTACTACAGGTAAGAATGTGTTATGCCACGTATGTGATCTGCCTGCTGCTTCTATTACTTCAGATGTCCATGCAACATTGTTGTTTTTTACGTTCTGTGCCCATGTGCTACTGTCAGACGGGCCGCACATTCTGCACATAAGATTGCAAGTATTTGATATTTTTAAATCCCAAAATTTTAATCCAGGTGACGTAGAATCATCGTATCGCTGCAATGATTCAGTGCGTATACTATGTCCTGTTTCTTCTTCTGATCGTTTACATTCACTACATCCTGGTAGCCATTCATTGCTGAGGCTCTGATCGAACAGTTTGGCAAATTTTGGTTGCCATTTGTCTACTTCATTGATGTTATGTGTGTTTTTGCCTTGATATTGACAGCATGGTTTTGCGTTGCCTGCTGGCGTAATTGACATGCCGTGCTTGAACATCATGCATTTTGGCATATATTATTTTGAAGAATCTATTACTGTAAACGAAGATGCTCGAACTGATTGCACCTTTCTAGACATAAAAATGCCTAGTCTACAAAGATATGTTCCTTGGAAGTGTGGAAGGTGCGTTCCTATTACTAATGTACTTGGAATATGTAACGAGAAGTTAATTGGGATGTCTTTGCCTGGATTCATGCTCTCAGTTGGCGAAGCTGCAAGATGTTTGGGAGTTAATACAATTATGTCGCCAGTTTCTTGGTTGGTTAAGAACACTTTAAAGCCTATCATGTTACACATAACTGGTCTGTCAAACGTGCCTTCTGTCATGAGTATTGTATCTGTTGCAAGATCTATTGGAGAAATAACTCGTCCGCTAAAGTTTTCAAGTGGCTGGGCCTGTTGTAGCTTTACGTACGACGCAATTAACAATCCTACCATTATTAACAGTGTGACTAGCGCAACATTAAGTAACCGTTGTAGCGTTATTCGTTTGTTCTTGCATTTGTTATCCATATAGTTATTTATCAACATCCCACATATTTACGTTGTTTTGTTGTAATTCAAATTCAGCTACTAGATCTTCCATGTCAGTAACAGATATTCTAAAATGCCAGTTACTAAAACTAATTGCAACGAACTCTGCAGGAATTTGTTCAGGACGCGGGCCGCATTTTCTGTATTCCCACCATACTTTTCCCATCCATGTTTCAAGGCCACTTACGCCTATTTTCCAGTCTGATGCTATTTGTTCAAAATGAGCGATGCTCATTTTATCAGTGTGTACACATGAATCACTTATTCGAAAGTTTAATGATACTGTGTTCTCTTCTTTAAATACATATAACTTAATTGGTGCGGTGAATGGTATTATACTATTTGACAAGGGCATACGCCTCCTTTAATTCATCTACTAATGTTTGTTCATGTTCTTGGTGAGCTGCATAGTCTGCAATATATGCATCTACCCATTCATCTGACGGAGCAGTAAGTCCAACTGATTCCCACAGTGTATTTATATCAGGTGATCGCATCCACTGCGGTTGCTTAATTAATCTATCTGATTCCCATGCTTCAATCTCTTTGTCGTAGTCCATTCTATCTTTGAATATTGATGCAACTTCTGCTGTGCCTGGCCAGACATGGTCAAACCCACTGTAGTTTGAGTTACGATCATCTTCCATTAAGTAGTTGTACTCACGCGCTGCCCATGTATTAACATTTTCTTCCCAGTCACTTATAACTGGATTAACAATAATAACATTTTGAGTTCTGCTCCATTTCCACACGTCTTCGTAGTTCTGCGCATGTAATAGTAATGCAATAGAATATTTTTTGCTTATATTAAGTAATCCATCTAGTGTTTCTGTTGTAATATGCATTGTATTTCTTACATCAAAGTTATACCACTGTTTGTCTTCATTATCTATATTCCAGTAATCATCATGTACGCGGATTTTACCCAACGGACCTGGTTCGTGATCAATTGGTTCGTTGTTAAGTTCATATCCTGCCCAATCTTCGCCTGCTGAACTGTTGCCATGTAAATCTGGACTGTTGTTTAGCAAGTATGGGATTTCCATTTGGTTTATACAACTTTGGCTTATAACCAAGTATAGTGTACTCATATTATGTGTTACCTTTTTTGTTTATAATGTGTATTGCTGTTTCTTAAAGAAACAAAAGCTGTCCGTTAGCTGATTCCTATAGGGCTGCATGATTCACGTGCTTATCGTGCTTATCATACTCCCTGGCCATATACTTTATTATTCTTACACAGGTATTTATGTCGATATGTAAAACTGTATATTAATGCCTGATTTAAGCGAGTTGAAATTTGGGCGGTTACGGGTTACACAACTTGCATGTATTTGACACGCATCAAATATCATTGCACTACCTGGTGTGAACGGGAATACAGCTTCTACTTCAAAATCAGATATATTTTCATCTGCAATATGCGGGAAAATATATGTTTCTAAATTTGCAGTGGAATCTGTTGCGAGTATTTCAAGTTCTGGGTAATCTCTTGAAATGTTGTACATACTGTTTTCCTGTGAACTTTGTCCTGCCTTGTCAAATGTTACGCTATACCCAACATGTCGTTGTTTAAAAAATGCAGTGTAGGCTTCAGCACCTGATGCAATAGCAAGTGGTATTACACAACTCTTATACGGAATTAAGTTGGATGCCCAGTCAAATTTTGATTCATATTCTGTCATTAAATCAACATGTGCATCATGTAGCTGTGTAGTTATGTAATAGTTACCAGTGTGATGGCAACTAAAATCGTGCTGTAACAATGTTTCAAACTTTTCTTGTAACCAGTCAAACTTTTCAAATAATCTAGAGACATTTAGAATAGGTTGAATATTACCACTTGTGTCAGTCCAACGTATACTATCTGCGTTCTGAAACTGAAACAGCATCAACTGATCAATTTGCTCTTGTGTAAACGCATTTTCTACACACCGAGCAGGCTCAAAATTATTTACAATTCTGCTATGATGTTTATTGATTAATTCACAATAACTCATTATCCTACAAATGCTCGCTCTACTACGTATGTGCCTGGACCTTTATTGTTGCCTTCTTCGAATCCCAATTCTTTTAACCAAACAATAAGCTCTTCGTTCATTGGGATACTTCCACAAATCATAACCCGATCATGTTCAGGGTCAATTGGCGGTAGATTGAATTTTTCTTGTATAGTTCCGTTGTACATTGCATCTGTTACTCGGCCTGTGTTTTCATATTCTTGCCGTGTAACTGTTGGGTAGAACTTAAACTTGCCTTCTGTTACTTCGCTATACACTTCATCTTCGTTTAAATTTCTAAACATGTGATCAAACGGCAATTCTGCAACAGTTCGTGCGCCCCATGCTAATACTACGTTTTCGTAATATTCATATGTGTCTATCCCACGTGCAAGTGAGAGAAATGGCGCGACACCTGTTCCTGTTGCTAGCATATACAAAGTCCTGCCGGGGTGTAAATTGGCATGTACTAATGTCCCAACTGCTTTGTCATTTACTAATAATTCATCGCCAGGAACGATATGTTGTAGCTTACTTGTTAGCGGACCATCTTGTACTTTAATACTATAAAATTCAATTGTCTCTTGGTGATTAGGTGATGCTACACTATACGCTCTCATTATAGGTTTGTTCTTTTGCAGTTTTTCTGAAAAGTGGTCTAGTCCGATCATTAAAAATTCGCCGTCTCTGAATCTAAGTCCCGGTGGTCGTGTTAATGTGATGTGAAATAGTTCATCTGTGTAATGCTGTACCTTGAGTACCTCAAGTTTTAAAATTGCCATGTTATCTCCGAATAAATATACTTACAGTTAGTTATATTTAGTATAATGACTTATTGACAAAACGTCAACCTTAATATACAATAGTAGCAATGATATATACAAAAGAATTAACAGAAGTAACAGATCAGCTTATTCGCTTTACTCAACAGTGCGAAAAGCTTGGTTATAATAACAACAGTTCACTTGAAGCAATGAAATTTTATTGGTGCCTTGACAATGGCGGTATGTGGTATGCTACATACGACAACCAAGATGAAATTATTAGCATTAGTGGAATACATCCGTTTGGCGATGGTTGGCGTGGGTTGTTTCGTGGTGCTCAAATTAAAAGCAGGCCGTGTGGACTAAACAGATACCATATGCAGAGTTATTGCTTCCACAGTCAACTTCCGTACCAAATTGAATGGGCTGAGCGTAACACTGTAGAACCGTTTATATATATCACAACAAATATAGATACTGACCGAAGTGGAAGAATGGGACGAGTGAACAAAACATTCTTAACGCTTGAACAGTATGACATTGTATACCATTTAGGCAATGAAGAAATTTACGGTGTTAACCAAAACATGTGGTTGCTTGACACTGCTAAGTATACAACGGTACGAAACAGAAATGGATGATCAAGAATTACAATCGTGGTTGCAACGCGGTGGTACTTTATTAACAAGTGGCACAACAGGTCCTCAAAAAGAAATTATTCAAAGTGTTAACAAGCTCAGTGCTGCTAATTTAGTAGCAATTGAAAGTCAACACTTAACCCCTGGTAGTAAAGTGTACACAGTGTGTTCAATGAAACACGCAGGTGGATTGCTGGCACAAACATTACCTGCTCTGTCAATTGGAGCGGAAGTTGTAATTGATACATTCAATGCATATAAGTTTGTAAGGGAAATTACAAAATATACACATACACATTTAACACCTGCTCATTGTCATGCAGTGATGTCTACTAGGTCATTTGATACACTGGACTTATCAAATTTATGGGTGACATGTGGAAGTGATTACGTAACATGGGACATCATTGAAGCGTTTGTTAAACAGGGTGCAGTGTTTATGGCAAATTGGGGAATGAGCGAAGTGGGTCCTTGTGCTATCAACACTGTATTCCGTAATATGTATGATGTAGCGTACTATCGAGCATATGCAATTGACGGTGCAACTATCATGGGAGATAGCTTTTATTGTGAATGGGATATAATAAACAGCGAGTTCTGTGTGCGTGGCGACATATGTGTATACAATGATTGGTTTAGCACAGGTGACGATGTTGTTGTAAATTCACAAGGACATTTATACTACATGGGCAGAAAATGATAGATAATATTATATTTGTTAGTTTTGAACAAGGAGGTGGTGGACATAGGCTTGCAAGAGTCATTGCGTCATTGCCTGGTGTTTATTGGTACAGCAATACAGATAATGGGATTAATCCATGGAATATAACTACACACAACACAACTATCACAGCACGTAGTGTTAGTCCTGCTCATTTTGATAGAATAGTTCCTAATGGAAAACTTCCTCCTACGTGGGATTATGTAAGGGAGTTCTTCCCATTTCCAGAATACTATTATAACGTATTTAAAACAGAATTTGCAAGGTTACAGCCCCAAACAGAAAGATCGTTCGTGTACTGTACACACAGTACGCCCAGTGAGCTAAAGCAATGGTTTCCTGCATGTAAAGTCATTAACATGATACATAATGTTGATTCGTTAGTTGACAGATATATGCAAACAACAGCAAAGTTTCCAGGTTGGCTTAGATTGAAGGGACTGGTACATGAAGATAATCCACATTTAGTATTTCTAAAATGTATGCGTGAACTAAAAAAAGAATTTACTATAGAAGATATATGGGCGCAGCGTAATCATGGTACAATGTTTAACAAAGCATATTATGATGAATACAGGCAATCTGTTAGTAATACCATGCACTATCGGATGGAAGATAGAAAATCCACAAATGATAGTAATGTATTAAATGTTGAAACTAAAAACTGGAAGGAAATTAAGTTGTTTTTAAGTGGCAGAGGGTGAGGGATTCGAACCCTCGGAGGGCTATTAACCCTCATTAGTTTTCAAGACTAACGCGATCGACCACTCTGCCAACCCTCTATAATTTAAAATGGCTCCTGAAGTTGGGCTCGAACCAACGACAAATAGATTAACAGTCTACTACTCTACCAACTGAGCTATTCAGGAATAATTTAATGAGTGTAAATGGTGGAGCCTAACGGGATCGAACCGTTGACCTGTTGCTTGCAAAGCAACCGCTCTCCCAACTGAGCTAAGGCCCCATATACTAGCTTTACTGGATGCAAAGCATTTTGTTACTAGTTATTTATCATAAACAGTTAACTAATTTGTCAATTGCTTCTTTACTTAACTTAATCTACCAAATCCCCATTGGCGTTCTGTACACCACCAACATTCACCGCAGTGCCCACTATGTGGGTTTGGTATCTTCGGACTATGTATAGTCTTCCATTCACAGCTTCGAGTAAGTGGATACAATGATTCCATTAAATCACATTCTCGGTACATCTCTGCAATGGCTCTCTTATCTATATTAGTCCATGGTAGATAATTATGTCTCATATAAGGCGAACGTGTTACATTAGGATTTCGTTGTTCGTCTTCTGTACTTTCCCCACTTAATACAACATCACTTGGTGGATTTGCTGTTATTCCAGAATAAACAGTATCTACAATATTATCTGCGTGATACTGATTTGGAGTTTTAAACAATATATCAGGATTCTGTGTAGGGCTGTATATTACATGCTGAATGAAATTATAATTATTTGTTAATTCAGCACACTTGCTTATAACATTAACACTTGCTTTGGTATTAGTATTCAATTTACTAAGGTTTGCTATAGTAAAAATATGCACAGTTGTAGTTGAATATTTAAGCAGGAAATATAATAATAAAGCACTATCGGCTCCACCTGACACGGTTATGCCATTGTTGCCATCAATTATATCTAAGTTGTTCCCACAAATATTATAACTTGTCACTGTGTGTCCTTAAATGGTGCGGCAGGAGAGACTCGAACTCTCACACTGTAAAGTACAGGTACCTAAAACCTGCGTGTCTACCAATTCCACCACAGCCGCTTAATTAGTAATGGTGCCGCAACCAAGAGTCGAACTCGGGACCTATTCATTACAAGTGAATTGCTCTACCAACTGAGCTATTGCGGCGTTATTCTTTTGTTAAGCTTAATATACTACATTAAGTTATGATTGTCAAGAACTTTTTTAATTATAATTGACAGTAGATGGTATTCATTATCTACAGTGTTATTTATCACGGTGTGTATTACTTGCGCGTTAACGCAAATAATACCGTGGTTTTTAGATTGGCGTTACGTTCATTTTAACGTCAATTACAGTGCCTATACTATGACAGTTACGGCTTGTAAATGTATGCTGTATATTACCCAGTGCTGGAATCTTAACAGTTGTCTTACACTGTGTAGCGCCTGGTGTGTATGAAATTTGATTTATTGTAGAACAATTACGTTGTTGTTGATATCCAACAATTACACGACTATTGTTATTTTTCTTCTGCGCTTTGTCAGCGCCTACAATGCCTCCAATTACTGCACCAATTGCAGCAGTATCAGATCCGCCTAATGCCTTTCCGCCTAGTCCGCCTAGCAGCATGCCAAGAAATGCACTTTCGCCTGCACTAGTGTTATTTTGTGCTTGGCCATAAATTGGAACATCAACTATGTTACATTGTGTAACTGGAGTAACTACACGTTGCTCTGGGCCTTGTGTGTACACTGTTCTTGTTACTTCACTTGATAATGTTACAATTGTTGCACTTGCTGATGTTGCAATACTTGTAAGTAGTGCAAAGATACATAATGTACTAAATTTAATATTTTTCATATTCTTCTCCTGCTGGTTTATTGTAGTTCTGGAAACATACGTTTCACATAATTTTTTACTATAACACGTGTATCATTATCTACTTCGCAAATTCGTACTAGCGGTTGGTCGATTCCAAACGTGCGTATTTCTTCTTTTGCAAGATGCAACAGTTGTCGCTTGTTTAATTGTTGCAATCTGTTTAAGTCTATTGCTTCACTAAGCAATGCGCTCAGAATGTAGTCACCTACATCGTTGTCACTAAGTGGGACCTCGATCTTCGCATTAATGCGTTTTACTCCGTCTTCGTATGTTGTTGCTCTCATAGTTTTACCAATGTCTATTACGTTATACCAATACATATACTATAACAGTAAGATGCATTGCTGTCAACCATTAAATGCTGGTTTTTTTGAAATTAGTTACCAATTAGTGGATAATTGAGTAATTTTATGGAGTTTCAACATATTCAGCCGGTACTAGCTGTATCCATTTTGTTCCATTATATCCTTCAAACATGTTAGTGTCTGTATTAAAGAACATTACTCCTGGTGCAGGAGTAGGGCGATTTGCAGCTGCGCCTGTTGGCAGCTGTACACCCACAGGATGTACAATGGCATTAAGTCCAGCATTTAATTCTGCTGTAGTGGCATACCCACTTAAATCAACGCTTCCACTACTTGCAATATTTGCTACTTGTTGATTAACGTATGCTTCTGTTGCCAAGCCTGCTAGACTCGAAGAGCTAACAGCACTAGCTGGTTGTCCAAGTATAACAGTTGTAGCTGGTGGGCTGTTTAATACTATTCCACTCTCTTGCAGTCCTGCTGCTCCAGGGTCTGTACTCAATGTTATTGGGGAACCTGCACTTTTATCGGTTATAACCGATGCAGCACTGCTATAACCGATAATTCTACCGCAATAATCGTGGACTGGTACGCGGTCATTAAGATCTACACTTGGCAGGTCATCTGCTTTTAATTTAGCTAACATTGATGCATCAAGTAAATAATCAAATATTGTATTACCTGCTTCGTCGACTGCATACCCTTTTAAGCTACTATAAGCTGACTTTAACCCACCTGCAATGCTTTGCGCAGAATTTAATGTTAATGTACTAGTATCAATTGCTGTTCCTACACCAGTGTGTACAGTCGCATCAGTTGACGCAAATGTGCTGCCGCCTGTGTCTGTTGTGCCACTGAAGTTGTTCTCAAACGTTACTAAGTTTTTCATGTCGGATGAGAATGCATTTAGCTCTAATACTACGCCAGCTAATGCATTGGCTGGAATGTTAGCAATGCTGCCAAATTCAGCTTCTAGACTTCCTAGTTGGCTTAATATTCCACCATTGAACACACCGCCATTGAATCCGCCGCCTGCGCCTATACAGCCGCCTATGTCACTGTCTAGCATTGTTCCTAATTTATCCAACAGTGCTTTACCTGCTCCAAGGTACGAACCAAATATATCTTTTAATACGTTAGGAATGGGCTTTGGTGTAACAGGTGTACCACAGAAGTTAATCATATTAGCTATTGCAGCAATTTCAGCAATAGCTGCATTAAGACGCGATAGTACGTTATCTATTCCAGTGTGTGCAATAAATTCGTCAAGTGATGCCTCTGCTTGTGAAAGTGCATTGTACAAGTCAGGGTGTATACCAGGTATGCCAAGTAGCCTACCTAAGTTAATTTTTAAACATATTTGTAAGTTTGGAAGTTTAATTCCATTACCTGCTAATAGACTGCATATAATTTCTTTTAAACTATAACTTGTAGTTGTTGCTGTTACTGCACCAGTGCCTATGTCAGCAGTTACATTTGATGCAACATCAAGTGATGTATTGTTTAAGTAGTCTACTGCATTTTTAAAACCAGACATTTATCAGCCGCCTATGTATGTATCAGGGCTGGTGCCAGTTGCTGATGGACTGCAATGGCTACCGCCTGGTAGTGGACACAAGCCATCTGGACTCGCGCTATTACCACCTATTACAACAAGCTTGTTGTTTATGTACACATTTGGATTAGCTGCATGCAGGTTTCCGCCACCGTGGCTGTTAGAGTCGTTGTCTACGCTTGCAAGTTTATTGTTAACGTATACATTGCTCTGGCCATTGACGTTTGTTTGTGCGCCGCATGCTCTGCTATCTGTATTTCTGTGTACACCTGCCACTTAGGCTCCTCCAACTATCTGAATACTTGATGTTTGTTTAATATACATATCAGTTGCGTCCTTTGCTGACTTAACTGTGCATATAATACTATTTATATTAATCTTAATCTTTTGCTCTGGAGCAACTGTAAACATAAATGGTGCAAGTCCCATGCCGCCATCTGTTGCCATAAGAATAAGTGGCTTCATTAATGTTAAATGTTCCTTTGACTCTGCTTCAAGTCGCGCGATCATTTCTTCTCCGCTGTTTAGTTTAATACTAACAACATCACCGTTTTTATAAGGCATTTCTAAAATCATAATGTAAATCCTGTTCCGTTAAAGTTTGTGGTTTCAATGTATGTTACAAGTTGATCGTACCCGCCAATAACATTCCCGTTGATTGTAATCTGTGGGAATGTACGAGCGGTTGGAGCAATCTCAAACAATTCTTCTCTTGTAAAGTCAACGTCAAGTTGTTTTGCGTCATACTTTATATTAAGTTTTTCTAATAATGCCTTTGCTGCTGTGCAATATGCACACGCTGGTTTACTGTAAACTACTACTTGTGTCATAAGCTAAATCCTTTAAATGAGTCTTTAGAGATATCTTGTTTAACACCACCAATGATGTAAGAACTGATCTCTGTTTCTTGTGGTGCAACTTGTACCTCAGCACCACTTATCCATTTCTGTGTCCATGGGAGTGGGTTTGCTTGACTAGTACTATAAGGTGCTTTTAGGCCAACTGATGTCATTCGTTTAACAGCAATCCATTCAATGTAGTTAGATAACAATTCTGCATTTAAGCCAATCATTGATCCATCTTTGAACAAAAAGTCTGCCCATTTCTTTTCTTGATCTACTGCATCAACAAACATTTGAATACATTCTTCTTCTGTTTCTTTTGCAATTTTAATATAATCTGGGTCGTCTTTTGGTAGAATTTTAAGAATAGTCTGTGTACTTGCTAAGTGTAAGTTTTCATCACGTGCAATTAACTTAATAATCTTAGCGTTGCCTTCCATTTTCTTTAATTCTGCAAATGCCCAGCTACACGCAAACGAGACATAAAAACGAACGCCTTCGAGAATGTTTACACTCATAAGAGTCTTGTATAATAACTTTTTAATTTCGTATCTATCGACAATAACTTTCTTGCCGTTTACTGTGTGCTTGCCTTCGCCGAGTAAATTGTAGTATGAAGTGATATTAATTAATTCATCATACAATACACTAATTTCATCTGCACATTCCATAATTTCAGCAATATCTGTCATGCCGTCAAACACAACACTTGGGTTGTTATAGATATTACGTATAATATGTGTATAGCTGCGGCTATGGATTGTTTCACTGAACGTCCATGTTTGAATCCAAGCTTCTAGTTCTGGAATTGTAACTAATGGGCCAAATGCCTCTACTGGTGCTCTGCCTTGAACACTGTCAAGTAAAATCTGACGTTTCAAGTTACTTGTAAATATATGCTGTTCATGGTCTGTTAGTTGCTTAAAGTCGTTTGAATCTTTTGTAACATCTACTTCTTCTGGGCGCCAAAAGAACCCAAGTTGCTTATCAGTTAACTTATCAAACTGTTTATACTTTAGCATATCGTATCGCTGTATCGCAGTACTGCCATTTGGGTCCAAGAACGCCAATGCAGTAGTGTGATCTGATTTATTGCTAGAGTTGAATACTGATCTTGCCATTTATACTATTTCTCTTTTTAAATTTTGCAACTATCGCAATCGTCATCATCGTCAATAACTGATTGTGCTAGTGGTTCATCGTTTAGTTTGCTAACGTCAAGTTCGCCCTGTCCGTCAAATGTGTTAAAGTAATAAAGTTGCTTGCCGCCGTACTTGTAAAACATTAACAAGTGCTGTATCATTACACTCATTGGTATCTTTTCATCTTCGAAGAATTGCGGGTTGTAACTTGTATTAACACTAATACCCTGATCGATATACTTTTGTAGTACTGCCATGATCTTTAAATAACCTTCGGGGCTTTTTTGTTCCCAAAGTAAATCATATTTGTTTTTAAGGCGTGGGTACCCAGGTACAACTTGTTTTAGTACTCCGTGCTTGCTTTGTTTTACACTAACAAATGCACGTGGTGGCTCAATGCCGTTTGTACTATTACTAATTTGTGCTGATGTCTCAGCTGGCATAAGTGCCATAAGTGTTGAATTCCTAATGCCCGTTTCTTTTAATTGTTCGCGTAATTCTTTCCATTCCATACGTTCCACGTGGGGCACAAGTTCGTCTACTTCTTGCTTATATGTCTGGTTGGGTGTAAGTCCTTTTCCATATTTTGTTTCGTTTATTTTACCGATGTTGCCTTTTTCAATTGCAAGATCTGCACTTGCTTTAATAAGGTAATATGACCATGCTTCTGCCCATTCATCAACTAATGCCAATCCTTCACTGTCAATATCTTGATAGTTTAAATCATTCTTAGCGAGCCAGAACGCAAAGTTAATAATGCCTATTCCCAATGGGCGTCTGTTCATTGTACTCAATTCTGCTGCTATTACTGGATAATTTTGATAATCCAGTAATTCGTCTAACGCACGTACAGATAGCCTACACACACGTTCAAAGTCCTTTACTGTCTTAACGTTGCCCCAATTAATTGCTGCAAGTGTGCATAATGAAATTTCGCCTTCTTCGTCAAATACATGTTCCAGTGGCTTAGTTGGAAGATTAATTTCTGTACACAGATTACTCATCTTAATTGGTGCAAGTGTTTCGTCAAATGATCCATGTGTGTTTGCGTGGTCTACATTCATTAAGTAAACACGGCCTGTGTTTTTACGTTCTTCCATGAAGCTACTAAACAATTCAATAGCAGGAATAGTCTTTTTACGAATCTTTGTATTTGCTTCTGCTGATTCATATAACTTTTTAAATTTAGCTTGATCTGCAAAAAATGAATCGTATAAACCTGGAACGTCATGGGGCGAGAATAAAGTAATAACACCACCAGATAATAATCGTTCGTACATTAATTTATTAAATTGCACACCGTAATCTAAGTGGCGTACTCTATTGTCTTCTGTGCCTTTATTGTTTTTAAGCACTAGCATATCTTCTACTTCTAAGTGCCAGATTGGATAATACAATGTTGCTGCTCCGCCACGTACACCACCTTGCGAGCATGACTTAACTGCACTCTGGAACATTTTATAAAAAGGAATAACGCCGGTGTGCGATGCATCACCATTACGAATGGGTGAATTAATAGCACGTATACTTCCAGCGCCTACACCTATGCCTGCTTTCTGACTTACATACTTAACAATTGCACTACTAGTTGCGTTAATTGAATCTAGACTGTCGCCTGCTTCAATGAGAACACAGCTACTGAATTGTCGTTGTGGGGTACGCAGGCCTGCCATTATAGGAGTGGGTAAACTAATATCAAAATTACTAATTGCATCATAGAAGTCTCTAACATACTTCATGCGTGTTTTTGCTGGATATGTCTGAAACAGCGTTGCTGATATCATCATGTACGCAATTTGTGGTGTCTCAAAAATATGACCTGTTACGCGATTTTGTACTAAGTACTTTCCGCGAAATTGCTCCATGCCAGCATACGCAATACTCTCATCTCTGTCATGTTTAATGTAGCTATCTAATTGACATATCTCGTCAGGCGTATATGATGTAAAGAAATCATCATCATAATATCCAAGTTCAACGTTTCTGCGAGCAATAGTTTCTAGACTAAACGGTTCAAACTGGCCGTATACTTCTTTGCGTAAATGGTAATTAATCAATCTGCCTGCTACCCATTGATAGTTAGGAGTTTCTTCTGTAATTAAGTCTGCAGCGGCTTTGATTAATGTTTCTTGCACATCGCTTGTTTTAATGCCTTCATAAAATTGTAAATGACTTCTGATTTCAACTTCACTTGGACTAACGCCAGCAATGCCTTCACATGCATAAAATACTACTTTGTGTAATTTATCTAAGTCTAATGACGCAGCTGACTGATCACGCTTTGTTACTGTAATTTTATTATTCATTATTAGTTTGTTTCCTTTTTATTAGTACATTATTTACAAGGTTGTCACTTGTATAAAGTGTTATGTTAACGTACTAACGCATGTTTTTTCTAAAATAGTTACATCGTTGTTAATAACATCAATGCTGTTAACTTCACCATAGTTATAGTTTAAAACATGTTTATTGTCTACTATTACTATTAGGTTAATATAACTCTTCTTTGTGTTTTGCACAAGTGCTATTTCGCAACTTGCGTACCCTTCTAGCTGCAACGTATATGCCATTGCTAATGCAATGTTGTTTTCATCATATGTTCCATTAGCAATGTATTCCCATGGAGTTGACCATGTAGTGTGATCATATATATCAGTTGTCATGTTTGACATGGGTGCCATTTTCCACAAATCAACTGTTGCCTGTAACTGTTCAGTGTAGCTTAGATCAACTAACCCTTTACGGAAACTTCTCCATAACTTAATGCGTTGGTTTGGTGGTGCCTGCCAGTATTCTTTCATGTATTATACCGGCGTACTTTTAGTGAGTGACATGTTTAAATCCTTTTGTAAATGTATTTATTATAGTTGCATGCCGTAATATTGAGATAGGCGCTTGGCCCACTCTGTTGTCCAGTATGCAAAGTCTGCTGTTTCTGTTTCAAATAACTGCCATTCGCAATCACCACTGCACATAAAAATTGCAATACTCTCTATCTTTGTATCAAACATTTCATTGTGTGCAATTGCATACGCAGCGCCCTGTAGAAAGTAATCGTCAATCCATTCACGTTTCTTAGGTTTATTTGTTTGCTTAAAGTCCATGATAGTAGGCTTGCCTTTGTAGATACCTACTAAGTCAGTTGTGCCAGCATATAAATTAGCTGCACATAACATAACTTCTGTTCCCCAAATTTCATCAATATCATTTTCGATATTTTCAATTACTACATCTGCCATTTTCTTGGCTTGGCGGTGTACAATATTATTGCCTGGATTATATGTGTCATATTGTCCTAGTGCCCAATGCTCTAGGATATTATGCATTACTGTTCCTCTATTAGCTGCAGATGTAGTAATACGTTGAGCTTCTTCTGTGCCAACACGTTTTCGCCAATTAGCAAGAGCTGCTTGTTTTTCTGCAGGTTGAGTTGCGCTCAGTACAGTGGTAACGCTTGGCACGGGATCTCCATATGGATTTTCGTACATGCGTTTGCCGTCTACACTCTTGCGTGTAAGTTCTTTGTAATTGTATGTGGGAGTAATTGTTATCATACGTATATATTACAGTACATTTGGTATGATGTCAAGTGTTATTTGCGGTTTTTTGGCAATTTAACTTATAGCATTTTTTACAATATCAGGAGATGTTATGTACTCGAGTAATGCTATATTTCCCTTTAAGCTTAAATGGTGGTCATCTACTGCTACTACTAAACCGGCTTCGTATAATGCAATAGCCGGATTGGGTGTATTAGTGGGCACATTAAACTTAGTTACTAGGTGATCCATTACATTATCACTGTATGTAGTTGTACATTTATAGTCTCTACCGTGCAGTTGATGAGTATCACCCCATTCTACTAGAAATATATTTTCAAAGTTATACATTGATTCTACTTCACTGTACCATTGTATTTCCCATGTGAGTCTTGCTTTTGCACCTGCAATTCCTGTGAAAAAATATTCAGGAATGGCTCTCACTGAAGTTTCTAATTTAGCAATAATGTTATCGTTGTAATTAACTGCTTCGCCTTCTTCGGCACCTACGCAATGATTTGGGCCTGAATTAGCAGATCCCCACATAATCTCAAACCCAGGTGCTAGCTCTTTCCAGTTATGTTCTTCATTTGTAACTCTAAATTTAAATGATTGGCCTTCGTTTGATGTTTCAGCGAATGTTGCCCACCTGCCTGGATATGTTCGCAACATAAACACAATATCAGCGCCCCATCTTTTTGCATCCAGTAATGCCCACTGGAAGTACTCAATACCTTTACCACCTTGGGAATAATTCCTGCAGATATGATTTGGATATTTTTTATGAAACAGATATGTCCAGTTATTTGTTCCTTGACTGGGTTGTTCGAGTGCGGAAAAATGACTACATCCTATAAATGCAATTTTTTTAGCTTGAGACAAAGTGAAGCTCCATTGGAAGTTGCGTATAGAAATAAACAGGAAGACTATTCCTGTTTATTTTATAAAATAATATTATGTGTTTGTGCGAGTATGACCTGATCGAGAAGAACCAGTAGTTGTTTCTTCGTTAATTGCATGCATTTCTGACAAAAATGCATCACAGTCAGCTTCTACTAAAAAAGTTAACGATGTTGAAATATTGCTAGTGCCTTCAATTGCGGTGTCAATTGCGCTTGTTAATTTACCACTGTCTATGTATGCGCTGATTATAACATCAGCGCTACTAGAATTTGCCGCTTGATCTAGTTGCGGTGTGTATGTATATGTTAATACGTGTGCCATGTTATTCTCCTATTACAGCATTTGTTTAAGTAATATTGTTATTACCAGTATATGTGCCACTTGAAAGTTTTTCCAGTAGCGGAATTCGTTAATCGTTCAAGTTTATAACCTAAATTATTAAAATGCTTTATAACAGAATTCATTTGATTTTCTAACTGTCTATCAGTTATTGTGCCTTGCCATGTAGTAAAGTAAGTTGTGCTAACAGGAGTAGGTGGAAGATATATGCCGTCTAACAAGCCAATTGCTGCGTTTGCAGTGCCTGTTCCAATTTCATATGACCACGATGCTGCCAACACAATAGTTAACACCAGATGTCCGCCATCTTTTTTGGCTGTTACACCAATAACTGCTGCATCATTTATATCTGATACGATACTATTTAAACTTGTGCCCGAAGTTCCTAATGTTATTGTACTGCCATTAATTATCAACGTGTCGCCTGCGTTAACAACTGGATCAACTTGTGTTCCAATCTTAAATGTGCTTGGCGTTGATTCTGTCATAGTAGTAGCGTCAGCAATATATGTATCATAATTGCCTAATGCACTTTGTGTAATAACAGTTTCCATAATTGATGTGCATTCGTTAAACACGATCATATCTTGTGAACTTTTTGCTCTTGCTTGTGCTGCGTTTAATCCTATGTTCATTAGCCCATCTCTTTATCAATTTGTTTACGAGCAAGCTTAGACACTGTCTTTTCTTGCTTTTCAGGTGATTGCTCACCTGGGGCATTGTTTTTATTGAAAAACACTACATTATCTTTGACAGTATTTACAACGGGAATACTGTCTAGTAACTCTGTTAATTCTTGATTATCAATGCTCATGTTGTTAGCTGATAACGTTTGTTGTATAGTATCCAATGAGAGTGATGTGGCACCTTCTGCTGTCATTATTGACAGCAAATCTATTAATGTGTGCTTTACAATATCATTGTATCTCATATTAAATTAACTCTTTAACTGTGCAAATGCTTGCTTTAAGATAGTAGGATTAACACGGCCTTCTTTTTGTGCTTCTTTGATCATGCGAACTGCTGCAAGATATGAATCTTCTTTCATTTCGCGTCCATCAATATCTGTGTCTACTTCTGCTGCATCAGCGCCGCTAAAATCATCTGCTGGCATTTCCATATCAACGTCCATGTCTACTTCTGCACCCATTTCTGGTGCCATATCCATATCCATATCAGTAGGAGCCGGTGCTTGACCTTGGGCTGTTAATACTGCATTGCTTACTTGATCATTTGCTGACTTGACTGCTTCTAATGCTCCGCCAATTGCTGCTTCTGCTGCAGCACTAAATGCTTCTGCTTCTGCTGTGCCAACTTCTTCTTTCATTGCATTTGTAATTGACATAAGATCTTCAACTTGCATACTTGCTAAGTTTTCTGCCATCTTTTGTAAATCATCTGCCATTTGTTTTGCAGCTAGTAGTACTTCAGCTTGATCTAAATCAGCTGATTCTTCTAGCTTCTTTTTTTCTAACGCCATGTTTATTCCTTCTGCAATTAGTAGTAGTTTTTGAAAATCTTTGTTACTAACGTCTTGTCCACTAGATCTAAGACTTTCAATTTTTCGTTGTGTTGATTCTTTAATTGCAGCTAATTTTGTACTAGGTGCATCAAAGTTTAATTTCAAACTGAACACTTCATCAAGCGTTTTCTTGAGAGTTGTTAGTTTGTTTTCTTGTAAATGTTGTAATTCCATATTAGAAACCCCGTTTTCTGTTAAGTATTGCTTATATTGTATTTATGCTTAGAGCAGGCTTTTGATCTGTTTCTTAATAGAAGTTAGTTTAGACACTGCATTTCCTTGCTTTGCAAGTGCTACGTCTATCTTATAATCTTCAGTTAATGTTATTGTTTTAAATTTGTACATTGCTGCTTCAGCTAGATAGCTTGCATAACGTTCGTCTAATCTTACAATTTTTTCAATCTTACCTGTGTTATTCTTAAACATTAGATGTTTAACAATTCCCATTGCACTTTCAAATAATGCAATGTCTTCGTGTACTAATGTATCAGTAGAATCTTTGATATTATAAAACTTTTTCTTTACAGTATCAATTACATATTTTTCTACTAACTCAATTTTATATTTACCTGCAATTTCAATAGTATCATGTGTTTGTACTGCTGTAGCTGCTATTAATGGAGTATCGTGCTCTGATTCTTTAAGAATGTTCACTGCTGCCTTACTTGTAGCTTTTTCTAACTTAGCTAATATGTCGTACATTTCTCTAGCGTTTGTAGATACATTTGCACTAGATGCTGACGGCTGTGTATTGCTCTCATTTACTACATTACTGTCAGTAAATGGGTGCGCGGCTGCGGCTGAATTTAACTTGTCTAGAATGTCTTGCATTCCTCTGACATCTGATGCTGCTGGCATTACATACTCCTTGCTGGTTGATAATAAACTTTTTTACCTTCTACTATTTTCTTAACTAGATTCTTATTTACCAATGATTGCATTAAGTAAGCATCACGTAATGATAAATCATCTTTGCATATTCTAGTGTCAAGTGTTTCGTATAGTGTATGTTCGTATTTATTCACAAATGTGTGAATCCCACCTGGGGCTAAAACTGTTCTCATGTTTATCGTCTCCCAAATGCCAATTGCTTTAATCTTTCAATTTCAGCAGTGTTTTGGCTTGCTTGGTCGGATGCGTATCCTGCGGCATCTGCATTCTGACTACGTTGTACATCATCAGGATCTGCATTAGCTGGCATTCTGTTTGCGCCTTGGCCTGTTGGTTGCTTAGACGCTCCTGCTACTGTTCGTTGTGTTGCTGACGAGTCTCTATTTGCATCTTGTTGTGAGTTATTTGCTCTACGTTGTGCGTTTACATCTTTTGTTGTTTGTGCTTTTATTGTAGTTGACGTAGGCGTGATTGTAGCTTGTGTGCCATATCCTGCTTCATCTAACTCGTCATCTGAATTATCTGGTTTAAATAAAGAAATGATTCCTTCTATTTCGTTTGATTTTAACATATCAACTAAATCAAGTGTTTGTGAGAAGTTAAATTGACGAAGTGTATTTGATATTTCTTCATCTGGGATCTCTACTCCAGACTTTGATTTAAGTAAGTCTTTTATAGTGCTAACAATATTTCCGTTGATAATGTCCATTTTATTTTCTCGCTTTGTTTAGTTGTCTTACAATCTTACTTTGTGGATTCATTCGTTTTGTGCGCTGGGCTTTTTTAGCCATACGCGAGCCTTTTGCGGCTTTTGTCTTTTTCATAACAAATCTCTTTTTTAGGTCTATTGGCCTTGAGCATTGTGCAGGTGATGCAACAACACGGCCTTTCCTTGGTCCTACTGTACATCTGAATTTAGTAGTCACTGTCTTACCTCTACGTGCATAGACTACTTTTGCTTCAGTGACAATAGTGTTATAAGATTCATTTAATATCATTTATTGTAAGATTCCGTTCATACCTTGTAAGTTAAGTAATAGTAATACTATTGTACTTAGCAATCCTGCAATTACAGTGGCGGCGGCTCCAATTATTAACTTGTTTCCTGCGACCTTTTCTGCGGTAGCCCTGTCTGCCATCCCTTTTACAGAATCTGCAATCTCGTCTACCTTGGTTTCTAATCTATATAGTTTTTCTTCTAACACGCGATATCTCTCCGCACATAAGTCTACATGTGCCTCTAGATTTTCACGCTCGAGTCTTGACTGTTGCATCGCCATATTTTTTATCCAAAAATTGTGTGCAGCCTATTAATGAGCTGATTTAATTACGTGTGTATCAAACACACAGTAGTATTTATGTGATTGGGTCAAAAATGAAGTACGTATTTAATTGCATTTCATCATCTGTGTTAATCACATCATTTTCAATTGCAACAGTCTCGTTTAGCCCAGTATGCACAGGAATAAACTTAAAATCTTTTACTAGTAATGCAATATGTTCATTGTTATCTTGTAAAGTACGTTCTGTACCTGATGAAAATTCCAATGCCCATACTGTTTGATTAGTGTCGTTAAACGCACTGCCAAACTTATATTTACTTGTATTTTGTTGTTGTAATATAGTTATACTATTTATAACAGGCTGTGTTCTAAGTCCCACTGTTTGCATAAATGTATTTAAATTTTGACTTTGAAAGAATCCTACTCTGCTTGCTCTTGGCGAAATGACATTTGCGTCAGTTACGTCAATTAGCGTGTATATAGTATAGTACGTAACATGGTTGCCAATAATGACAGAAGGTCGTTGAGTTGTAGTTTGAAGCATACTTGTACTTATGCTTTACAATTCAGTGAACTTACCTGCGGCGTATCCAGCTGCAAATGCTGCTGCTCCACGTGCTACACGTTTTCCAATTTTTCCAATTTTTCCACCAGCAACTCCGCTTGTTTTTGCAAACTTAGAAAATAACGGATACATGTCACTTCTACGCGCATCCACTCTATAGTATCTATTAAGTTGTGATGCGACAAGTGTACGTTGTTCTGTTGATATGTTTGTCCAATTTGCCGTTAATCGCCTAGCTGCTCGTAATTTAGGATCTGTGATCATTAAGTCCTTTTCTAGCTTAAACAGGAAAGCCTGAGCTTCACCTTGATTGATTGATCCGGTTTCGATTTTCTTTAAAAATTGTTTAATTTTTGTATCGTTTAGTTTTACTTTGTTCAGTAGTAACTTGTCTTTTTCATTAGTTAGAAATTCACCAGGCTTCTTTAATGTAAATAGTGTTTGATATAAATCAGTTCCACTAGGTGACGCTTGGTTGAATCCCCCGCGAGAGATTGTTCGTTTTGCATAGTCAGCTGCAACTGGTGCATGATTATAATCTTGGCTCATTGCATATAAACTCATCATGCTTACAAACACATGATCTGTTATACTACGTGCGCCTTCGCTAGATATTTGTTGTTTGCTTTTAAACATACGAGCTTCGCCCAATGATTCTATAAATGATAGATTCTTTGGGGTTTTATACATATCAGTTTCCATTGCTTTATCATTGCTCATTAGTTATTGTTCCGTTCTGCATTTGCTGCGGTAAATCCGCTTCTATTTACAAGCTTAACATCTTTGCCAATTACATATCCCTCGCCGCCCTTATTGCCGCCTGTTGTTGCTTCTATGTCTGCAGGGTGTGCATCTAGTTGTGCAATGATGTCGTTTTTAATAGGCGTTATAGTGCGTATAAACGCGAATATAGCGTCTAGTCCACGCTGGTGCTGTTGTAGGTAAGGAACTAGTCTTTGTAGCTTAACGGCGCTTACTTTAGCTGTAGGAAGCCATTGTACAAAATGCTTGCTGCCTATTTTGTCAGTATTGCCTGTTTTAGCTAGGCTGTTCATATACATGTATATGATATCTGGCAAGTTTTTCATTTTAAGTTCTGCTGGTGGTGCTAGTACTGCATCAATATCATTTGCTGCCGACTTAACAAACCCTTCTAACTTAACTAACTCTGCACTTTTAACATCTGGCGCTTGCGTTACAACTTGTGGTGGCATTACTAATAACTCGCCATCTGTAAAGATAGAAGTGTCTACTGGTCCTTTGTTATTTTCAAAGTCCATATGTCCATGTAATACAACACCTGCTTTGCTGTTGGCGATTTCCTTGCCAATTGCGCTAGATGGGTCTACTGAGTATGCAGTTGTGTTAGGTTGAAATACTATTCTGTTATCTTGTAGTTGTGGAGTGTTGAACCAAAGTAGGTCGCCGAATACATATCCACGAAATCCCTCAGGCGTAGATGCTTCAAATGCTGGCCATACACTTTTCATGTTAGCAACAAATGGACCGTACGCTTCTGGATTTTTAGTATAACCAGGTCTGTTTTTAAACATGGCTTCTAGTTCGTCTGCGCTCTTTGCTTTACCGTCGTATCCTTTTGCACCAAATCCGCTTTTATCACTAAGGATAAATTCTCCGTTTTCGTTGCGACCAAATATAACAGCTGGGCTTCCGTCCCATTTAATAGTTGTATCACCTGGATTACTTTCTAGTCCGTGCAATGAGGTTATTGCTTTTTGAGCGCCTGCAGCTCCATCCCATATAATGAGATCTTCTAGATGTTGTATTCTTGCTCCACCTGCTGCTTCCATTATAATTTCATTGATAATCATTACGCATAGTCCCTTAGTTCAGTGGGCAATCCCATTGCCTGTACTTTACCATCACGGGCAAATGTAGTGAATATTTTCTGTTGTATTTCTGTGCTGTAATTTTTCTTTACCGCGGCGTATAATGTCTCGAAGCTGTATAAATCATCTGCACTATCAATTCCTAATACTTTGGCTATGTCGGGTGCTTGCTTCCACGGACCTTTAATTATTGTGTTTGCGTTCTTTTTAGTATAGCCTTGGCCGTTTTTCTTTGGCACTGGTCTGCGTACTACACGCACTAATCCGTCTGCTGAACTCCACATATAACGTTCTTGTTCTACTGGGCGGCCATCATCAATTGTTTCTTCGCTTGTTTTTACATCTCTAGTTGATGCCATCATTGATATCATTAAATTTCTATATGTGCCTTTGTAGTTACTACTTCTGCCGTCTGGGTCCATTCCCTTTTCATGCGGTGAATGATAAAACATCTTCATCCATTCTGGGTCGCCTGGCATAAAGTCAATTTGTACTTTGCCTGTACGCTGAATTCCATCTTTTGTATTTTCTGCGTTATAGCCTACTATATCAACTGACGTCATAAACACACTACTTTTAGTAACTGCATGTATCAATGACGAAGATTCTAGCTTTTCTGCAAAAGCAGGTAATTGTTCTTTTGGTAAATCTATAGCAATGTCAATGTCGCCGCTATATTCTTTTTTACCTACGCTGCCTAGTACATTACTACGCAAATCAATTCCTAATTCTTTTTCTAATCCAGCTATAGTTGCATCAATCTCGCTGTGGTGTATTGCTCCAACACCCGGCATGCTTCCACCTTCTACAATAACTGGTACTGGTACTATTTCATTTAAATCAGCAGGAGTAACTCGATATAGATTATCTGGTTGCACCATACGATGTTTGCGGCTATCACGGTGTTTTCTTTTATGTGTGCCAACTATATCATTAACTTTCATTTCTTATTCCTTAGATTTTTAATTCCCCTATTGAAGCGCTCTGGGTCTCTGTTTTTGATACTAAGCATGATACGTTTTTGTACATCTTGTGCGTCTTCATGACTGTATGTAGAGTCGACCATTTCCAAAATGTTAATTATAGCACTAATTGCATTAGTACCACGTGACTCTAGAATATTAATCTTGTCCTTTGCAGGCGTTAAACTGTTGATTTCTTCTAATAAGCTACGTGTGCGTTTAATCATTAAGTTGCTCCATTGGCATTACTTGTATTTATCTAAAAAATTTATTATTTGTTTACTTTCTTTAACATGCTACGTAACCTGTCTGTTGCATCAGTATCTTCGATTATACTTTCCTCTGCAACTGATTTTTCTTGATGTGTTACGTTGTTATTTCGCTTAATTCTGTCTAGCATTGCACTAGGTTGATGCATTGTTGTTCCTGCTTCGTCTTCTGGTAAGTCAGTGATACGTAAACCTGCAATATCAAATGCAAGATCAACCTTTTGACCAACACCTGCACTACTACGTGTTTTCATAAACTGTACTTGATAACGTCCGCGTTCGCGCATTGCTTGACTTGTAAAAATACCAATAACATTGTCTGCTGTTTGAATCTTACTAAGTCCACCTGATATATGGCTGTGATCAAATTCTACTTCTTCTACTGCACTACGGTTCAGCTGTGATGCTGTACAAAACAGTAAATCATGCTCTACTGCAAAGTTACGCAATTCCTCTGATACAAACTTATCCTTGATAAACAAGTCACTTGGTGGTACTTTACGCTGTGCTGGCATCATTAAGTCTAAATAGTCAACACATAGTGCATCAATTTTAATATTGTTCTTAACTTCGAACTCTTTAATGTAACTGTTCAAGTCGTTTACTGTAATACCGTTTGGTAATTGTACAATTTGTAGACAACCTGCGTTTTTACCTTGCATTCCCACTTTTAAACTAACATCATCTACATTTTGGAATACTTCCTTTGTATTATAACCTGTGAGCATACTATCAAGTCGTAAACTACTTAATTCTTCACTAAGCTCTAAACTTACATAAACAACATTGTGTCCTGCAAGTGACCAATTTAATGCTAAGTTCTGTAAAAACAAACTCTTGCCGCCACCAGATGCCGCTGCGAATATATTAAGTTCGCCTCTGTTAAATCCACCGTATAGTTTCTTGTCAATGTCAGTCCAGCCTGTGCTTGTGCCGCCACGTGAATTACGAACACGCTCAATTCGTTCTGCTGGCGATTCCCAATAGTTTGTACCCATGTGTTTTGCTAGTCCAATCTGAACTGCATCTTTGATCATCTTTTCAACTGCGCCAAATTCGCCCTTTTCAAGTTTATCTGTGCTTGCTAGAATTGCGCCTTCTAATGCTTTATGTTTGCAGAATGTTTCAAATTCGTCAACAAACCAATCATCATGTCTAGAGTCTACGCTTGCAAGATTTTGCAGTTCCATTCCAGTAGTAGCTTTAATTTGCTCCACTGTAGGCAATGCACCATATTTGTTTGCATGTTCTTGTATAAATTCAACAGGCTTTCTTAATGATCTTTCAAAAAATGCAGGATCACATATGCCGTTGACGCGTACAAACAAGTCCTGATCGTGTGCTAAAAATTCAACGAATAGTTTTTGTAATTCAAGTGTGTATTCCTTTACTTCTGTTCTCTCATCATTCATTTACAATATTTCCTTGCTAATACCTGTATTTTTGTAGGGTTACTTACTGCACTATCTAATATACTACGCACTGTAAACAACCTCCCATATTTAAGTTGTGCATCGCCTGCGTCATTGCAATTTTCCCATTCCGGAAACGATACACTCCATCCGTGTTTAATTGCTGCCTTTACCATTTCCATGCCTGCAATGTCTTTGTCTGGTAACACAACAATTCTTTTGTTTAATCCTATGATAACATCTGCTTGTTCTTCACTAAGAGTGTTAGTTCCTGCACTTATTCCATCCACAATTATAGCATCAAGTGGGCCTTCTGTCAAGATAATTGTTTCTTTGTGAGAATGCTGTCTATCCAATCCATACACAAAGTTTTTAGGTGGTTGTTTGTTAAAGTACTTAGTCATGCCATCTGGTGGTGTACCTATCCAGCGGCCTGTGTATCCAACAACTTTGTTCTTGTAGTAAAATGGTATAATGAACCGCTTGTGCATACGCGCTGGTAACTTAGAAGGGCTATACATAAATCTAGGGTCTTCTATGTCAAACCCGCGGCCTTCTAGGTACTTTGCTGCTGCTATCCAATCATTGTCCGGTACTGCATAATTCATGAATGGAACTGCACCCTCTGGTAGGTCCATTTCTGGCCAATCTATTACTAGTATTTTTCTACGTTCCTGCACTAACAGTGTTTCAGAAATATCTTGATCTCGCATGAGTTCTAACTGTAACCGTTGTACTGCTGCTTCGTCGCCGCCAAAACCTATTAACAGTTCTTTTAGTCTGTTGTCAATTTTCTTGCCTGGGGCCCAGCCTGATTTATAATGGCAGTTAAAGCAATGGTATTGGAATTTATCTGCTTCGAAGTGGAATCCGCCGCGACCGCGCGTATCAGCTCGTATTTGTCCGTTACGCGTACACATGGGACAGTTGCCTGAACTCCAACCACTAGGGTTAGATTTCCAGTTCACCGGAATCAGATTCTTAACGTACTCAATCATCAATGTCATGTGTATATACTACACTCTAATTATGATTTTGTCAATCGATCCTTGCGTTTGTGTGAATTTAGTTCTAAGGTATTTAATGTTAGTTCGGAAAGTCCATGGGTCAATTCCACTAAAGTTTGCATACGGATAGAATTCCTCTGTATACGTACCCAATGTAATATTAAACCAATCAGCTTCTGTTGGATTGTCTTCTAGTGCGCCTTGTATGTAAAATTGACCTGTGTAATTTGTTGCATACACTGCAATTGTAGACATACCATTTATTTTGTTGAAATAACCAGGTCCTGGTAAGTGACTACTGTAATAAAACCCGTCAGTTGATGTAAATGAATCTGCTGTTGCCGATGTTAATGGTATTTGATTTATTGCGTCGCTGATTTCAACTGTAAAGTTAGGACGCATGTTTTGGTCACAGAATAATGGTAAATTCATACCCAACGAGTTTACGTATGTAAACACAAGATCGCAAAACCCTGCTTCCATTGCGTTAATTTCGCCTGCTGTTATTGTAAGCTTAACAGCGCCTTCGTCATAGTCTGTTATTTGACATTTTTTTGAAACTATCTTTGCCTGAGTTTCTCTATTAACTAAATTTGCAGTAATAGTTAGCCCTTGTAGCATAATAGGCTTACGATCTGTGTTTTTTACGTAAAAAATAAACTCATTATCTAGTCCGCTAAATAGCTTTAAGAACCTGTAATTAACAGGAGAATTAACAGTAGTACCTCTAGCTGATTTATACTTAGCTAGTCCAACTTTGTTGCTAGATGCATCAACTGCGTAAAGGTCACCTGTTTGATTGATATTATATGTGGTTGCGTAATTTGACATTGTTAATTGTGCTCCTGTGTATGTATTTATGCAAAAACAACTTAAAAAGATTTATATAAATATAACTATAATGATAACAAAGTATCAAATATTACTAGAAGAATTTCCGTTTTTAACTGTAGTAGCACATGCAGGAAACGAATATCTTGGAATAATGCAAAATATCGACAATCAGATTGCTAGCTTGTATGTCTATGATCGAATACAAACCGACAATCAGAAAAAATTGTTTTTAATGCTTGGTGATGAATGGTGGTGGGAAACAAATAGAAAACTTCCCATTAACATTGCATTACTAAATAAATGGCCTTTTAGTTACACAAGTCAAAGCTTTAACGTAAAGCAAATGGAAGTAGTAGCGGGACCTGAAGTTAGATTAAGCGATAGCATTACAAAAAGAATAAAACGTAGAAATATTAGTCTTGTGAAGAAAGACCCATAACCAACATATTTAACTGTAAAGAGATTGCCATTGAATAACTAATGGCGTGTGCTTTTTTAAAGTAATATGTGTTGTCTGTGGGTTTTTCCCATACGCTATTAAAAACCGTATCCCAATCTTTGCCTATTAAATGTCGCTTGGCTGGTCGAATAATTGCTAGCACTGCTGCTAACTGCTGAACACTGCTAGGTTTCATCTTACTTACTATGTCAAAATGATTGTGTATATGAAACAAGTTCTCAACTACATCTTTATGTTCTAATAACTCCCACATAGGTTCTGCTGCAAGCAATGCGTCTAAGTGTTCATAATCTTTTACATCTTTGTATATGTTGACATTCAATATATCTAGTTTAAAATAACCCTGCTGTTCTGCTTCTTTGTAATCAACAGTTGATAATCCAGTAAATGGATCAGTTGGAATCTCATGAAAGTAAACACCAGTGTTATGTTTCTTTCGTCTGCCTTTATCATTGATCATTGCCGGTGTGTGCTGTAGCAAGTTTAAAAGCTTATCTCTGTTTACAACATCTATGTCAATATCAGTATTTACAATCATAAGTTAGCCTCTTCTAATATACCTTCTACCCAATGAAAATCTTCTGTGTTCGTTTTAATAACACGTTGCCAATGTGTTGGTTCTATATAGTCTGATATCATTTGCAATTGTTCGCTTGTAAGCCTGTCAATTAGCTGTTGTGCTTGCGAACTTGCGTATACTATCCATGGGCTTATCTTACCACTACATATATGAAATACAGCAAGATTTGACGGTACTAGACGGAAGTATTCGTTCCAGTTCTCACCTGATTCTTTGCTCCATTCACGCAAGAATATAATAGTACGCTCAATTGCTCTATCTGCACTTTCTGTTTTTAGTCGTGTCTTAATCCATGCACTAAAGTTCCTATCACTTGTCCAGCGATCAATTCGTATTTGATTCTTTAATAGCCATTTTGTATATTCTGCTACATCATCGATTTTTAGATCTAAGCAGTAAATTGCATACTTTACAAATGCAGTGTAATACTGACTTGCTGCAAATTCATCATAGCTTTTTTCGCCTTTGCTGTTTGTGCTAATTCTGTAAAATAACTGATAAGTCCTAAATGCGAGTTGCACATGCTTCTCTTCTTTGTTCATGTGTCTGCGCTTACGTTCACACAAGTGAACAGCAAGTGTGTTCTCTCGTTTAAACGATTTATTACAATATCCGCACTTAAAACCTGTTGTCATTTAAGTTTACCAATTAGATCTTTAATTTCTTTATTTTTTAACCCATGTTCTTCTAACAATTGCTTTAATTCAGCTTTTGTGCTACTTAACATGATATCAAGTTCATCATCATTTAAATGAGAGTAGTGTTCAGCAAACCAGCTTTGGAGTTTATTCTTTTTTCCTGCTTTTCCTGGCTGAATCCATGGATGATACACTGTTGACCCAATACCAACTAGTTGCATTAATTGAAACTGTAATTGTGGATGCTTTCTGATAGTATTGAAATGTACATTGACTGCTTCGTTTGTCCATTCAAGATAATGTTCGGCTTCTTTTCCTTGTACGTTACTTGTATAACGCATAAGTAACCAAAGACCTAACTTTTTCTTTTCTTCGTCAGTAAGGCTTTCATACCAAGTTCTATCCTTGACATCAATTGCTCGCATTTCTTCTTTGATGTTTAACTTACTCATGTTATCTAATTACCACAGTTCATTAAGGTCTAATACTTCTGGCAGTTTGTTTGCATCTTTTACAAATAACACACAAGGTGAATTTGGCTTATCTGATAATGGTACACATAACAAGTGTCCATACTTTAACTTTGGCGCATACCATTTAACATCACTGTAAATGTTTGTAATTGAAATATCAATATAATCAGGTTTGAATCCTGTAATTGGATTGAATGCAAATGCAGTAAATCCTCGATCATTGAGACTCATAAGACTCATAATTTCTGGATCACCTACTTCTGCATCACAAATAACTATGTGCCAATCCAACGGCATACTAATTGTTGTCTGACCTATCTGCAATATTGCTGCTGGTGCATAAAAGCTCTCTAGAAATACTAATGGAATAAAGTAGTAGTCTATGTGTGCTTTGTTTGTATAATCTAATATACCATATCGTAAGTCATCTACTGTTTCTGGAATATCATCTAAGTCGTAAGTCTCATTTTCTACAGTTAAAATTTTCATTTAATCTCTCTCATTAGCGCCAAGTAACCTTTTCAATAGTGAATGGATAGTTGGCTTCTTTATAAAATTTCTTACGTTCAGTAAGATGCTTTTTGCTAAACTTGGCGGTGCTTGTTATATCCCAAATTTGAACAAAGTCCTTGTCTTCCGCTTTACGCACTCCACGACCGATGCTTTGTATTACTTTTACAAACGACTTACCAGGTTCAAGTAATATAAGGTTGAATATACGTGGAATGTTAATACCAACAGCAGCTACGCCGTATGTTGCAACTGTAATACTATTAGTTGCTTCGTTGATTTCGTCATACGCTTCTTTTCTGTCAGTTGTCTTCATTGCACCTCTTACAAATGTAATGTCTGGAATGTTCTCACTAATGATTTCGCCACTTTTAATTCTGTCAACTAGCACAAGTGTATTGCCCGTCTCTGACACAGTTTGAATAAAATTACTAAGATATTTCATACGTGCTGCATCTGTTGTTAAGTATGCTAGTTCACTCTGATAGTCATTGTACACTGCTACTTCGCGTAACTGACACACATTAACATGGCATTTACTTAATACACCCATTTCTTGTAATGTACTAGCTGATAGTGAGTTTGTAACTTCGCCTAAGCATGACTGTAATGTTGCTTTTGCGTGATCTTCTTTTGGTATAGTTCCAGTAAGACCCCATCGTAATGGAATATGTGCAAATTCTTTAGTAAGCATATCTTTTAATACATCAGCTTTAGCTTGGTGTACTTCGTCAACTATTACGCATACTACATCTTCAGAAAAGTCCTTTAAACTAAAGTCAGATAACCCGTCGCGGAATCGTTTCTTGATACTGTTTAAACTCTGCCAAGTACAAATTGTGTGTGTCTTACCAAGTTCTTTTTTATCACCAAAATATACACCAACATCTAATCCAAGATTGACATAATCTGCGTATGTTTGTGTAACAAGATCTTTGTTTGGCACAATGACAATGCTACGACCATACTTTTCAACTGTGTTGCTTAGTGCTGCTGTAATAAGTGTCTTGCCTGCGCCTGTTGCAATTTCTTGTAGACACTGTGGTGTTTCTAAATACTTGTTCACAATTTCAATTTGGTAGTCACGTAATGTAACTGGTTGTCCTACCATCTGATGCTTTTCTGGCCATACCTTGTGCTGAAAAGTTTCAAGTGTTACTTTGTTGAATTCAAACGCGCCATGCTTGCGGTTGTCATCTTCAATGTCAATATGGTATCCTGCTCCCATAATAATAGGAAGTACTTTATCAAGTAAATTAAGATATGTAACGCCTCCGACACTAAAAAAGCTTACGCACCCATCCCACCTGCCAAGTTTATAAGCTGGTACATGATATGCGTATGGCATGAAAAACTTGAGTTCTGCTTCACACTTCTTTCGTGTGCTAAGATCAAGTCCTTCAACTTTACAGTTCACTTCGTCTTTAATAATAATTTTACATTTCATAGTATTATAATACAGTACTTTGTTGGTTATGTCAATTGATATTTTACATACACAAATGGCTTGCACTTGCAAGCCATTTGGTTGTTTCTTATTGCGTCTTTACACGGCGCATACATGTAACTTCAGCAGTACGCTTCCACTTGCTGCCCATTGATTTCTTCAAGTCCGCAAGCTTGGTAACCATGCGCAAACTAATCTCACGCATCTTTTCTTTGTTACCTATCATAAAGTCCATTAAGTCTGTTTCTTCCTCTGGAGTAAAGTCATATTCGTTAAGCATGCCGTCTTTGACAATTTGCTTACAACGCAATACCTTTTCACGTGTTGTATCCATTGTAAGATCCAAGTAGTGACAGCGTGACATAATAGCATCTAAGTGATCTTTAATCTTTCCACGTACATTGTCAAACTTAAGGTTAGTAATAAAGATTACACTGCCGTTAAACTCGAAGCAATCTGGAATACCTTCACGTCGTAACAATGAACTATCTGTGTTCCAGTTCAGTTTACGCTTCTTGCTAGAGTCCAGTGCTGCTTTGAGCAAGTTCAACGAGGTTTCATCGTAAAGCACTGTATCGCAATCATCTAATACTAAAACACTATTCCTGTCTGCATTAGTGTATAGTGTTTTATACAAGCCTATTGCGGAACTGGCGCCTTTTACAACTTCAAACCTCATACGGTTTCCTGCTAGCTTATCAAACAAACTATTTTTTTCTAGTACTTGTTCAACACCAAATGATTTTCCTACTCCAGGAGGACCTGTAACAACCATGCCGCGTACAATGCCATCAATTGAAGCTTGTGTCATGTCGTCTAAAATTGAAAAGCGCTCACGCATCCGTTCAATAATCTGATCATCAGTTTCGTTTGGGTTGTCAACTGCATCGTTGACTACTTCCATGATTTTAGTAGAGTTTGGTGGACGTCCGCGTCTCTTTGGTGCTGTTGCTAAGTTAGTCATGCTATAAAACTCCTGTTTCGTAATGTTATATAACTATTATAAGGTAAGACGTCTTACTTGTCAACCTTTATTTTGAAACTTCTTGGAATCCGTAGTTAGCAACAACTGATTGCTTTCCATTTTCATCTTCAATAATATCTCCAACACTTATAGAACTCATTCTAGAAAGTCTTTCAATATCTGTCTCTGGTCCCATATTGCCTACGTGGAATACACCTTCTAATGTATACGCATCGATGTTTGAAACATGTGTGTAGTAACCTAAATCAAATGCTTCCTTAGCAACAGCGCCAGTGTCATTTTTTCTAAGACCCATGTCTAGTTTCATTGATTGCTTGTGAACAGAATCGTGTCCTTCTGCATTAATTTTAACATATTCTGCATCTGTGAAATGAATTTGAAAAAGTTTAAATTGTGCCATGTTCTGTAATCCTTTATTTGTTTAACTTATATATATTATACGACAAGACGTCTTGGTTGTCAACCTGAAGCACAGAAAAGAATTCCTGTGTTTTCAATAAGTTATAAATTAAATTAAAATTAGTTTACAGAGGTGAATTTAACTCGATTGAGTGTAGTTTCGTGTGCGCCACTGTACTTGCTTAATTCGTGTGCTTTTACAGTGCCTCGTATAGAGATAGTTTTGCCTTGAATTATGTCAGCAATGTCTGGCTGCTGATTCCACCAAAACTTAATAACATCTTTATTTTTGTATACTGAAGTAACCATGTAAACATCACTTGATTGTATAAATTTGACATCTATTACATCAACATCTATGTCATACCTAGTAGCTTTAGTGCCAAAATATTTACTACTGTGCTTCAGTGGTAACATTATGTCGTGCAGGTCATCGCGTTGCTTATCAATACTAATTGAATTAGGAATGCTTGCAAGCAAACTAACATAGAAGTTATTAACTTCATGTGTTAATGCCTTAACAATATTTTGTTCAAAATTAGACAATCCGCCGCCTAGTTTCTTCATCATTAATTTACCATTAATGCGATCAATTTCAGCGGTAGCTTGTTTAATATATTTACGCGGTGGAGAATACAACTCGGGTGAAGCAGTTGTCATCATATTAAGCATAACACTTTTGTTATCATATATGTGTTCAACTACTTCATTTCCCTTGGCGTCTACTTCATCTGTGGATTTTACATAACCGTAACCGCTTTTAATAAATCCTTGTTTGGCATGTACTTCAAATGATATCGCAAGGACGTCAACTGATGTATATTGTGCTAATAATGATTTATTCGACATAATGTGTATCCTTTAAGTTATGCTGTACATATTTATAATACAGCAAGAACTCTTACTTGTCAAGCGATTTTACGATAAAGATATATCTTCAAGTCCTGCGGCACGTAACTTAACGATGTTATTAATTTGAAACTGTTTAGCTTCAAGTGCTTTAATAATACCCATGAATTTGTTGCGCACTAAGCTGAACTCGTTGATTAGATATTGCTGGTCCACAACGCACTGCTCACCATCTACATACTTTTCTGCATCACGTGAGCTTAGTGCCCGGTTGTAGTTTTCTAGATACTTACGGAATATTTGACTACGCAGCTTGCGCATCTCTGTGTGTAAGTGTTCTAGTATTGCTTCTACTTCTTGGAGCTGATTAAACCTGTGTTCAACGATACCGGGCATACTTGCGCTTTGACGCTCAAGGTTGCCTTTCATTCCACATTCAAATTTTGCTTCTGCTACTTGTGTCTCATAGAAAGAAACAGCGTTAACTATTTCTCCTAGGTTACTTGTAACTTTACGGTACCAATCAGCCATTTAATCCTCTTCTTCCCAATATTCTTCTGAGTATTCCTCATCTGAATCATGTTCTTCGGATCCTTCAATATGTTCAGTCATTGCTTTATCTAGATACTCATCGTGGTCGCCAATTTCCTCAGCGTTACGTTTGAGGTCTATTCCATAATCACTTAACACAAAGATAAAGTCGCCTGCAAAATCAGTTTTAGTCTTTTCAGGGACATATGCAAGTGCTTTGTCATAAATTTGGAACATCAATTCTAAATCACTATCACTCAGATTCATTAATAACCTCCTCAGGTTCAATTGTATCATCGGCGGGTACTGCATCGACTACTTCATCATCATATTCTGCCATGATTAAGTCAAGTGCGCCGTCTTTGTTTGCGTTCCATGGTTTACGGAACATTTTAATTACTTCGCCTGTATTCGGGCTAGTATACTCTAAGCTATTACCGCTTTTCTTTAACAAATCTTTAGCTTCAAAAAACTCAACCAATCCACTGTACGGTGACATTCCTGTTTCATATGGAATCTCTACTTGTACACTTTCAAACGGCTTGGAATAACGGGTTTTCATTACTTTACATGCTGCACGAATGCCATGTACTTGAGATGTTTTATTGCCGTCTGCATCAGTTTTTAGTTTAAGCTTGCGCATTGCAATAACAATACTGGATGCATATATAAAGCCTGATCCACCTGAGATCTTATCGTCTGGGTCGAACATATCCTGTGATGCGTATGTGTGGTTTGTACACAACATACCTACATTGTATGCGCCAAACATGTTCACTGTGTTACGTACCAAAGATGTTAGTGCTTTGGGCTTACGACCCATGTCACCTTTCATATCACCTTTCTGGAACTGGTCAACGTCTGTAGGTGTTAGTAGCATACCCAATGAGTCAACTACAAACAATACTTTAGGACGTTCTTCTTTTGGCTTTTCTGAGTACTCTGCTTTATAGTCTTTCATAAAGTCTGATACAGTTCGAGCTACATCGTCGATCATAGACATATTAAGTTTAAGAAGCTTTTCTTCACTTGTGTCTACATCCAGTGCGTGTAACCATTTTTCATCTAGTGCATTCTCTGAATCAATTAACACTACAAAGATGCCCTGATCCTGTGCGTGTTTTACAATGTTGCCAGATGCAATGTAAGATTTACCTGCGCCTGACTCTCCTGCGAGTACTGTAACTTTACCTAACGGAATTCCATTAGCAAAGTCGCCACTGATGAGTTTGTTTAATGTGTAATTACCTGTACTAATCCATGTGTCTGGATCGTTGAACCCAACACTAAGGCCGGGTACCGCTTTAGTAATACTTCTGCGGAATTTGCTTATATCGAATGGTCGTGCCATGTTTATCTCCTATCGAAAGAGCATGGGCGCAAAGCCCATGCTATACGTACTTATATCTTACTTACGATTGCGAATCGCTGCTAGGATGTCTTCTGCACTCGGTGCTGATGATGTTGCTGCAACTGGGTCCGGAGTAAACGGAATAGTATCATCTACTGGATCCTGTGCTGCAGGTGCTGCAGGTGCTTGTGCAACTGGAGTCTGTGCTGCAGGTGCTTGTGCAACTGGTGCTTGTGCGGGTGTTACAGCACTACGTGACGGAGCATCTACACCATATGGACGATAAAACTCTGCGAAACGTGCTGGATCATATAATTGACCGTCTACACTAGCTTCGAACATTTCAAAGATTGCATTTAGGTGTGCTGCGTCTGGCTTCTTAGGTAAGAAGTCATTTAGATTGTGTAATCCGTTTGCAGCAATAGCATCGCGTTCTGATTGATCGAGTCCACGTGCGCGGCGAGACCAATTTGATGTACTGTAATCAGCGTATTGACCTTTGGTTGATTTAAACACTTTAAAGTCTGTGCCATTTTCGTAATCAGTTGGGATTTCTTCAAACTCTGGATCCATTAGTGCTGAACTAATGATCTTATAAATCTGCGGTGAGATTACAAATCGACGGATTGGATTTTCTGGTGTATTTTCTTCTTTGGATTCGTTGTTTGTAACAAAGCCTTGAAAAATGTATGAACGTTTTTTCCAGTACTTACGTGCTGTATCTTCGAGTGTTGGGTCTTTAAACCAAGGACGGATTTCAGCATGTACTGGGCATTGTTCGCCCCACATTTCAACACAAGGAACTTGTACTGTTACTGATTTGTTTTCGTCTTGTCCTTTAACACCTGGGAACTGCATACGGATCATTTGTCGCTCTTTCCAAAAGAACGTGTTTGATTCATCTGCGTCTGGGAGGAAACGTAACGTTGCGCTGGAATTCTCGTCGATGTTCCAATGTGCGAAGATTGCGTTATCTGATTGTTGTGAAGAGCCATTGCTCTTACTGTCTTGTGCTTGAAGTTTTGCACGGATTTCTGCTAGTGAAGCCATAATTATTTTCCTTTATTAGCCTATATTAGTAGTTAGACATTATTGCCTAACTTTGTAATAGTAATAAGACATAGTGTCTTATTTTCGTTTTGTAACAACTAAATTGCTACTTTGCCTTTGATTGCCTATACAGTATAACTTATTTTGTACCTACTGTCAAGTACTTTTCTCTATATTTCTATTAAGAAATATTTTTACGAAGATCTTCCATAACTGAATCACTAATTGATTCTTCTTGTGGAACTTCTTCCTTTTTCTGTGACATTGTGCCTACCTTGTATAGGTACTGCGCAATTTTTGCAGCAATTTGCTGTTGTGCTGGATTCATGTCATGTACGTCATTGCTTAGTTGTGCAACAGCGTTGAATAATTCATCATTTTTAGAACTCATTCCACAATATGAGATAACTGCACTTAAAAATGCAAGTGGGCCGTTGCCGCCACTATATTTTACGTCATCTTCATTGTATGGGTTTTCTGGGTCATTAATATCCATGGTAAGTTTAAGATCGCCTGCTTTAATAATTCCAAACACTGTGTTTAATAATTCATCATGCATATTATTTTTTCCTTCTCGTTCATTAAAAATACGTGATACAGTAGATAGGACACTATCCATGTCTACTCTCTCAAATGTATTATACAAGAACTTTTCGGATATGTCAACCTCTGATTCAACATTATCTGAAATAATTGCTGATTCAAACGTATTGTATCCTTTAGCTGTTTGCAAACTACGGATTGTTTCTTTAATGTTCTTTAGTTGTGCTTTTACTGTTTCTACTACATTCTCGTTGCCTTCGTTAACAAGTTTGTTTTGCTTTACGTGTGTAAGGAACTGTGACAATTCTTTAGCTTCTTGGCACATATTAATAATACTAGTTCCCTTGTCATCGTCAAATGTTCCACCATTGTTAACGTGGTTTGCCATTGCTTTAGCGCCTGCCATGTACTTAAACGGAAATTGTTGTTTTTGTTTTTGAGCATTTTCAATAAACAAACTGTGTACGTTACGACTACGTGCTCCACGAATTTCTTCGTTTACGCCCTTGCTGTGCTTAATAATTAAACGAGCGTTCTCTAATTGAATGTAGCTTGTTTTTACACTACCGAATGCTCTGCTAAATCCCTCAGTTACACTCTGGTGGGAAAAATCTTTTGGTTCTATGTTTTTATCAAATCGTTTCACTGTATATTCACCCATTTGTTTATGAACTGCACTTTTTAAACTGTTAAGCAAAGGCTTGTTTTTTTGAATATCAAAGTCTGTGCCTGCTTGTGCAACTAATTCTATTTCGTTGCTATCACTTCTAACGGAAACCATTAAATCTTCACTTGATAGATAAAAACGTGTTGCCTCATCTGGGTCAACTGTTTTGTCGCCTGTTGCGGTAAACAATACTACGTCATAGTTTGCACCTTTAATAATATTGAATATTTCTGTCGTTAGATTTTTCATCGGTAGTTCCCTTTAATGTATTTATGCAAACCTTAAATAATGTTACAGAATACTAAACGGCATTGGTTGTGCAAAATCGTCATCGTCATCATCTATTAAATATTCAAATGCTGCTTCTTCAAAGTTTACAATTTCCTGCGCCATACGTACAATTAGTACTAATGCCATTACTAAGTCATCGTTCTCGCCTTCTTTTGCACTGTAGCTGTTGCCACGCGCGATAAACACCTTTAGTTCTCTTAATAAATTAGGGCTTGCAATTTCAAGTTTTTCTGTTTCAACCCAATGCTTTAGTTTAGAACAGGCAGTAATTTTACTTTTGTGTGTTGTCGTAAATCCCTTTCTAAATTTACGTGCGTTTCCGTGACGTTTTGTTTCACTTAGAAATGTACCTGGAAAATGTTCTTCGCCTGTTTCTGATACAACAACTAGTGCGGCTTCACCTAATGTGTTATTTTCTATACTGTAGTATTGCTCTGCTTGGCCTTCTGTTTCTGTTTCAATGAATGTTAAAATCTCACGCATAATTCTTATTTGGCCTTGAACGGGCGTTTTATTGTGTTGCCATTCCGCAACTTGACGCATGCCTGGCATTTCGTATACTTGTATTGCTGCTGCGTCGCCGCCTGTTCCTAGGCTAGGATCCAATGCAGTCATGTATATTTTATCTCGTTGTATAGGGCGGTACCAGCGTACTTGTCCCATTTTTGCCCACGGTTCTTTTGCAGTCATTGTAGATAATTTTAAGCTGTCTATTAGTGTCTCGTCGAATGCAATAAATTCGTTTAAGTGTTCGCGGCGAAAACGTTCTTCGCCAATCTTGCCCATTTCTTCATCTGCCCACGCTTGGTCTCTGTCTGGGTGGCGCATCCAGTCTGCATTAAAGGATTTAAATCCATTTCTACCAGTTTCCTGATCGTTGCCAAATTCATCCTGTGCTCTATCTGCTTCGCGATATATTTGTGCAAATTGGTCATCATCTTGGTTTGGTGTACTTGTAATGATACACTTACCACCTGTTGATAATGTAGGAGATAGTGCTGTCCAGAACTCTCTGGCGATGTTTGGACGCACAAATGCAAACTCGTCTAAGTATGCAAGTGATATAGACAAACCACGACCGGTATTTTCTGTAGTACTTTGTGCAATTATGCGAGATCCGTTATCAAACTCCATGCTACCTTTATTATAACTTGTAACACCTGCTCTAATATAATCTGGGAGTGTTTCATATGCAAATCTAATACGTGACATAATTTCACTTGCACCACTATATTTGTGTGCTGCAATTAGAATTGTTTGGTCAGGAACAAACATTGCATACCACAACAAATATCCTGCTGCTGCTGTTGATTTGCCCATTTGTCTACTTACTAATGCAATACTATATCTGTAGTTATGATATGTATCTACTAAGTCTTCTTGATAATCGTATAACTCAAACTTCATTCGACCTTTTGTAGGATGTTGTATCCAGCAATGTTGTGTCATGAAGTACTTGGGATCGTTTGCACATCTAGCCAGCTCGATTAGCTGTTCTTCTGTGAAGTTTTCTTTTTGGTACGGTGTTTTGGTTAATTTTGTATCTGCGCTCATAATACTATTTATAACAGAAAACAGCGTAGTTAATTAAAACTACGCTGTTTTGTATACTAGCTGAGGATTTGAAGATTACTTAGTCTTCTTAGCTTCGTACAGTGATTTCATGTTTTCTACTGTGTGCTCACTTACTGCTACCTTCTGGTCTTCTGCATCTAAATAACGCTTCAGGCTTAGGTTTACAGTCTGTGCGTATTCGTATGGTAGACCATGTGAAGTTGATTCAGTTTCTGCAGCATCGAGTGCTGAGTTAGCCCATTCAGTTAACTTAATCTGAATAGCTTCTTCTGAGATACCCGAGTTCTTCATAAGTGTAACTAACTGTGTAGTGTCCATTGTAGGAGATTCTGACATAGTTGGTTCTTTTTTCTTACCTTTGTATTCAGGTTCATCGTTCATTGTTGGTTCAATTCTGTCATCTGCAGCTTTTTTCATGTCTTCTTCTTTGTCGCCATCGCCATCAATGTCTGCAAAGTCTGGCTTTGCTGCTTCCATTGGTGCGTGTGCGTGTGTTTGACAATCACATGCTGGATCTGGATTTGCAATTTCACAACCGCAATCGGCACAAACGCCTTCATCTGTATTTGATTTTTCTGCACGTTCTGCATTACCTGCTTGTACACGTGCTTCTGCTGCTGGAATTAAATTTCCATCTTTATCAAAGAACTTAGCTAAATGTGGTGGCAATTCATTTTCGTCAATTGCATCTTCTTCAACTGATTCTTCATATTCAGCATCGTCATATTCAGTTCCGGCTTCTACGTCTGATTCGCCTTCTGCGTCATTCATATCATTGTTTCTGCGAAAGTCTGAAACAAATGCTGCAATATCGTCAGACGACATAAAACGTGCTAATTCGTCAACTAGTATATTATCTTCAAGTCCTAATTCGTCTTGTAGCGCATATAACTGTTCTGCAAATTCGCCTACTGCTTCAGTTTGTGTTTCTGGTGCTGTTGGTGCTGTGTGGTCTGCTTTCATTTCACGCTGTGGTGTTTCTTCTACGCTAGTGGAAGCTAGGCCTGCTAATTTTACTATTCTGCTTAAATCACTCATTGTCTTTTTCCTTTTCTTTGCGTAGCTTTGCTAGTTCTTCTAAAAAACTAGTGTTATACTTGTCGCCGTGATGTTCATCTGAGTTCACGTCTTCTGCTTCCTTGTAATCAGGGTCAGCTAAAAGACTGTCGTTTTTTTCTTCTACTACATCTTCATCTGGTTCGTGTTCGCTTTTTACTTTAAGAACATTGCCACTTAATCCATATAGGCTATTAATCTCATTTGCTATTTGGTTACCGGTTGCAATCAAATTTGTTTCGAATTCATACATGTATACTTCGTAGCCTCTGTGTTGAGGGAAGTCACGCGGTGTGCTCTGTAGTATTGTTTTCTTCTCAGCACCGAGTCCAGTTGAGTCATATTTGATTAGGTGCTTCTCAATGCGATCACACTGATCATCAGTTAACTGATGAATTGTTTTAATGCAAAATTTCCAAGTTTTCTTGGATTCTGCAAGATATTGTGTATAAGATTTCATGACGTACTCTCCATAATACTATTTATCAGACTTGCGCATTTTTTCCATGATTTCATCTAGGAGTTCAGTTCTGCTACCAATTACACGTCCAACTACTTCATCGTCTTGGTCAGTGGTTCCTAGCTTATCCTTTACATATGCATCTGCTTTCTTTTCATCTTGATCTAACCTGCGTTGACGCATTTGTAGTTCGATCATCTTTAATTTTTTATCCATTTTAGCTTGTTTTGCTTGTAATGCTGCTGTTAACATCTTACTAGCACTATCAAATATAGGAGCTGCGTGCCTATCTTCTACTGTTTTACCTAAATCAACTAATGACTTAAATGTATCCATTGCTTTTTGAGCATAGTTGTCCATGTCTCTGTCTAATTCTTCTAGACCTACTACTAATGGCAATGCTTTGTCTGCACGTTCGGCAATTGTTAGGTCTTTTTGGTACTTAGCTATATCCGTGCTAACACTTTCTATTGTTAGTTCTTCTACTTCGTGAATAATCGCGTCGGGCATCATTTCTTCAATTGATGGCAAATTAAATTCTTCTTCAAGTTTTTTTGTCATGTTATTTCCATTTTTATATATGTATTTATTACAAATAATATACGTCTATTTTTTTCTACGTTTGGAATTTTTTGGCTTATTAAATATTTGATGTTCTGTAATAACTCTAAAGGATAAACCTTGTTGTTTACACCAAGCTCTTGCTGCTTCCCACTTTGCGTGGTTTACAACTGCTGCAGCTTGATCTGCTGGAGTCTTTGCTTCTGCTAACGTTTGCTTCGCTGGCTTTATTTCGACCATTTCTGCATGTTTATTACCTTGTCGGTCTTGATATACTAATAACAAGTCTGGGACATATGTTGTTGCTTTACCCGTTAACGGATGCTTATACGGAATTCTATGGGTTTCGCTTCCCCATCCTATAACTGCTGGATGATTGTCACACATTCTAAATACTGCCAATTCCCATCCGCTTCTATAACGCGGGGCTCGCTTACCGATATATTTTTTTGGATTAGACATCTCGTAGATGCCCTGCATATACTTAGCCATTTATAGACTTAGATTGCCTGGAATTTCGTATGTGTTTATACTGTAGCCTTCATATATAAATTGTATTCTGTATTGAACTAAACTGCTGTCACTGTAATCTAATGTATCTGCATCAATTGACTGGATAACTGGATTGTATATAGTGATTTCGTTTATATCTGTTTTGCTACCTTGTCTTACTATAGTCAATGTTTTAATATAGTTACGGTCCTGTTGTAATTTAAACCCCTTTTTGAAGTTCATATCAACAGGACCATTTATATTCATTGGACCATCAAAATAATACGCTGAATACTTTTTGAGAAATTGTTCCAAGGCTGCTGGATCTCTAGTATCATACGCAATTAAAGTAATCGGCGTATAGTCATATCCGGTCTGTACAACACGTTTAGCATTGTATGCATTCATTGTTGTTGCTGTTGAGCTCCAACTTGGCATAGTAACGCTTAATATTTTATCTAGCGGAACAGCACCCTCAACTGTGTCAAGTGATGCTATAAATGTAAATTTATGTCTAGGCACAGACTCAGTTTTACCTGTTCTGCTTGCCTGGTTATAAATATCGTACGCTCGATTAACGATTGCCATGCACTGTTCTCTTTTCTTACATTACTTCATTATACTGAAGGAGTTACGCCGGTGCCTGTGCCACGTACTTCGCCAGATAAAGTATCTGCATCTTTGGCGCCGTTAACAATAACATGCTTTGCATTATCATATCTGATAGTTGCTGTGACTTGAACCATATCCGATGTTGAATAGTTTAAATCACCATATTGTACGCCTGATAAGAATGCGCCTTCGATTTCCCACTTGTCAAAAACAACTGGTGTGTTGCCTTCGCCGTTGTTACCATCCAATGTCTCAATTGCCATGTCAAACTTGTATACACTTCCTGCAACAGCACTTGATTGGCTATTGTGGTCTAATTGCTTGTTAAGCTGGTTGCCCAGTGCCTTAACAACTGCTGAATTCATGTCATCACGTAGAACAATACTAATAGGTTCCCATGTGTGCTTGCCTGCTAAGTACATTTTTGAGTTATACGAATCAACGATAACTTCTTCGTGTGTAACAGATGGTCGGCCAACGCTTACTACGTTTTGTGTTACGATGTCTTTGCTAGTCTTGTCGCCTAGTAGACTAAATGTTACACGGAAACGATATTGCAATTTAGGCATTAACGTTGTTGCTGAGGCGTCCTTTGTTGGTACACCAAAATTTTGTATTACAGCCATTGTATTTCTCCTTTTAAACTGATAGTAGTTTTATATATTGTATTTATGCGAAAAGGTTCAAAAAAATAAAGGCTACGTTAATTGTAGCCTTTATTATGTTTTTTACATCATTTACCGCATATACTGATTATAAATCGCCAGTATTAACAATACGTATTGGAATGTAGATGAATTCAGCTGATTTAGTAGGCTCAATTGCTACGTCAATCCAAAATTCATTTGCATCAATTCGTGCTGCAGTATTGTTTGTTTCATCACATACAACTGCAAAGTCATATACGCCTCTGTTTTGCATAACTCCACCTAAGAAGCCATTGAACACTGCTGCTGCGTTAGTACGTGTACTACTGTCATTAGCTTGGAACAAGAACGGACGTGCAATTTCTGAAAATCTCTCACGTAAGTACGCTGTTAGACGTGCAACATTAACGCGATCAAGTGCTGTAGCTGATGGACTTAATGTCTTTTGTCCAAACACAACTACGCCTTCCGATGGGAATTTAGCAATTGGGTTCATTTTAGCTATGTACATTGCGTCACGTTGACCTTGGTTAACTGCAACTGATACAAACTCGTTTTCGCTGTTTAGGTAACCAACGTTTGCTGCATTTTGTACTTGTCCACGTGTTAAGCCTGCAGGTGCAAACCACTGATAGCTCACGTTGTCACTGTACGCAAATGTGTACAATGCAATATGCGAAGCTGGTGCAACAACATTGTCGCCAGTTGATGGGTTAGTTGTATATGCATGTGGATAGTAAACTGCACTATAAGTGTTCTTAGTTACTAGTCCTGATTCGCCGTTAGCTGAAGCTGCTGAGCCTTGTACCCATGCAACTGCGTCTGCTGGTGCTAAACGTAGTGGAGCATCAACTATAACAAAAGCTGTTTCGTTGCGATCGCTGTTTAGTGTTACCATTTCGTCTGTAAGTTCAGGATAACCTGGAGCTGCAATTAAACGGAATGCTACAGTTTCTTCGCGTAACGTTGTGCCTGCTGCTGATGCTTGCATTGCTGCTACAACTACTGCACGTTGTGCGTGACGACCAAATGATCCTGCTCCGTCAACTTGTGCTGGTGCATGGTTGCGCCATTTCCAAGCTGTTGTTAGTGATGCATTATAAACACGTACTGTTCCACCTGAACGACACATGTTAACACCTGTTGTGCCAACTGGGTGTAATAATGGATCCGGAGAACCTGCTAGTAATGTTGCTTCAAATGAGCCTGCTGTTGTATCATTAGCTGTAATATCGCCAAATGCTACGCCTGCTGATGTTGTTTGGTCTGCATTGTCTTTTAGTACCCAAGCAGAACCGTTTGAACGATGAATTGCTGGGTAACCTGCTGCATCAGTATCAATCCAGTAATCGCCTACTGATCCAACTGCTGGTGCGCCTGTTGTGTATGAAACGTTAGTTACACGCTTCCATTTTTGTGTGCCACTGTCTGCTTCGATTTCATAAAGTGCTAATTCGTTAATGTCGCCGTCATGCCATACTGTACCAGTCGCTGGATTGCCTGCTGGTGTTGTAGTCATTGCCGTTACGCCAACGTTTGCCCATGCACCCGAAGTATATACTTTAAGTGTAAGCTTGCCTGCTCCGTGATCTAGCCACATGTCGCCTTCTGCTAATACATGTGCTATTGCTGCTGTACCATTGTGAAATACGTCTGATGTGCTACCAGTTGGTGCTGCATCTTGTGCGTATTCAATTGTTTGTGCTACAAATGCGCCTGCTGCTGCTGTGTACTTTGAAACTGCAAGTGATAAGCCGCTGCCTGGTGTAGTTGACTTAACCCAAAGATCGCCAACTGATGGTGATGCTGGTTCGCTATAGTGTGGTGCGATAGTAGGTGTTGCTGCTGTCCATGCTGAACTTGCTTCTGAATAATATTCAACTTCAGTTAATGATGCGCCTGCTGCTACTGCTACTAAATGTCCGCCTGTTACAACTGTTGCGTCTGGTGCTGAACCATCTGTAAGTTGTACAGTTGGTGTTACTGCAATCCAACCTGATGCTGTATATTCAAATAAGCCCCAGTTTGATGTGTTTGGGTTAACCCAAAGTGTGCCGTCTGCTGCTGCGCCAACTGGAGCCTCGCTTTGTGGACGTAATGTTGTTAAATCAACATCAGCACGTACAATATATGCACCGCTGCTTTGACCTAAATATGAATATGCTGCTAGTAAGCCGTATTCGTTAGTCTCATCGCCTTGAGAAACTGATCCGCCAACTTTGTGGAAGTCCACGTTGCCAAACTGTTGTGTTAGTTCTCTTTGTGATGTTACTAGTACTGGTTTTCCAGCTTTTGCTTTTGTGGTATGTGTTGCAATACCGTTCGTACCAGTTGGGTCAACTTTGTCCTGGCCTGTAGCAATGAATAACATTGGTACTGTGCCTGCTCCGGTTGGACCGTATACTGATTCGTCTGTGACTGTTACCTGTACGCCAGGTGAAACAAGATTTGCCATTTGATAGCTCCTTTTAATTAGTACGTAGAATCGTGTCTACATGTATTTATCGTAAGGAGCTAAAAAGAGGGGTTTATAGAATTAACTATGTACTTTACAGTAGCTTTTGTAATGTTTCCTGTTGCAATGCATTTAACGTGGAAGTGTTGGGTATTTCGTAATCAAATTCCCATCCCGCCCAGCTCCATTCGCTTGGATGAATATCAGGATATTTAACTTCCATGTGATTACCTTCGTCATATATAATCCACTCTTCATCTTCTGGAGTAGAGTTAGTAGTAACTGCTGTATCCCACCAAACTGGTTTATCGTGTCGCCATACTACTGCTGTTTTTCCACCCAATTGTTTAATAACATTAAGCTCGTTGAAGAATCTACAATCACTTATAACAATGTTCTTGTCTGTCATTTCAATTTGGCGTTCGCATGCTGCAACCCATATATCAGGATGAAAATGTGTTCTAAGCACATTTGTTCCAACTTGTTGCAATGCAAGTCTTGGAGTAAAGTCAGGAATATCTAAACGCTTAGACCACCAAGGATCAACTGTCTCTCTCCATTCTCTGCTCTCAGAAGTTGCGCCTTCTACTAGATCTCTATCCCATCCAAAGATGTTTGCACAAGCGTCTTTTAACACACCTGCGAAACTAATTCGGTGATATCCGTTATCAATAAGGAATCCTGCTGCGGTATCTTTGCCGTGGCCTATAAGTCCGCAAATGCCTACAATCTTTTTCATTTATTACTCCAATATATTTTAAATATTATAGCATAATTGAACTAAGATGTCAACATGAATTAACCAATAACAAATCCTAAACCAACTTGTCCATCACTGTACAATGTTAATTCTGTTTCCAACTTATCTATTTCTTGTTCTGCGCTTACTCGTAATTGATCTGCGTTCATTGTGGTGCCACCTTGTGGGCCTGCGATCTGTGTAAACTTACCACGAGCTTCTGCGATCATTAACTTAGCATGAGCAAGCGCGTAGTCAGACAACCAAGGGCCTGCGTAATCGTCGCCTAGTAAACTCTCATCAGGTCGGTAGTTGTAGCACCAAAGTACTGCACTATCTGGTGCTTTAATTTTACGATGTAGGATTAGTTTATGGTCTTGTTTGCGCCATGTAAACATTAGTTCTGCGCCAAATAATCTACCCATTGTTTCTCTACTTTGCTGTAGGAAATCAAATGTAGCAAGACTGCCTTTGTTTGATGAGCCCATCATGTATGTTTGCATGTATGCGGCCTGAAATGGTTCGAAGTCGTTGCCTGACTGCGCACTAATGCCCGTTGTGCGTCTAAATA
>Ga0308005_10000029_pt1 | contig 53051 bp, 44 predicted proteins | sample Neamet67_FD_203142 | JGI IMG/M metagenome (GOLD analysis project Ga0308005, IMG submission 203142) | Marine microbial communities from water near the shore, Antarctic Ocean - #67 | ecosystem: Environmental > Aquatic > Marine > Unclassified | place: Southern Ocean | collected 2014-06-07 | reverse complement strand
GGAGGAGTTGGAGCTTCCGGAGTGGGGGCGGGATCAGGGTTAAATTCAACCACTGCCGGAGGAACGATCGCGGCAGGAGAAGCGAAATCAACAATGGCTGAGGGAGACTGACGGATCCTTTGCACGTTGAATTTTCTTGGAAGCGCGGCGCGGCGCACCACTTGCGGAGGATAAGCCGGCCTGAGAGGCTCGGTGAATCCAAAGGAATCCAGCTTGATCAATGGATCTGCGACCACTTCCTGATTGTCGGCCTTTCCCGGAGAACCCATTTCAAGCTGAGAGGCTTGAACTACTTCGGGAGTCGTATGGTCCGTTTCCTTCCCCACCTTGTCCCACCTCTCCCAGGCTTCGCGGGCCGCCTTTAACACTCCTCTTGGATAAAGCCCCCCGGAATTAAAGTCTATTTGAGTCAAAACTTTCTCGGCCTCGTCCCCGGAGCGAACCGTGACGAGCAATCTAGCTTCCTCTTGAGTTAATTCATCCAGACGAATCACGACATCTTCGAGCCTATCTTGTAATCCAAGCGGGAGCCTTGGAGCAAATGCCGACTGCCAAACGTCATCATTCACCGAAAGAACAACGCTTGTTCGAGGCGCTGACTCCCATAACGAAACCAAACAACTTGTGGCCCGAAGAGCTGCGTCGCTATCACTTGAGAGCCCGTCCACTTCGTCCAGCAGTAACACCACCGGTTCAACCAATGTGATCAGATTCAAAAATGAACCCAATCTGTCCAAATATCCGGTTCCCGATCGGAACCGGCTCTCACGTCCAAAGACGGTTTCCATCAATTCGCTAGTTCGGTTTAGCTCGTTGGGGGGTCGGGTGGCGTAGTTAAAAAAGAGTTCAATCCAATAAGAGGTATCGCGGCTACTGGCCCCGCTGGACTTGCTCAACACCGAAGAAAGGCGTGGTGAAAGAATCTCAAACTGGTTCTTTGTCCACTGCGCAATTGCCGCACCTTCGTGATGAAAATCAAAGGCTTCGGTAGGTCGCTCGCGCAGACTACTCAACGCTCCATCCTTATCTTGCGAAGGGACTTCTCCTGAATACACCAATGGAAGTAACCCATGGGCAAAGAGCCGTCTGACGTGCAGATCCAAGCGCGTCAGGCCCGCTGCTCCGGATACGGTCTCGGTAAGCTGTGTCAGGAGTTCCTCAAGTATCCCTTCCCCCTCCAGCCTGCGACCGTCGGAAAGATGAATCGGAACAAACATCATCACTCCCTTTTTCTTCTCACGAAGACGGGACAAAAGCATCGTCTTTCCGTATCCGGCGCGGGGAGCTCTCAAGGAAATGAGCTGCCCTTCTCCAGAATCAATGAGTTCACTCAATCGGCGATAAGGAGCTTCGTGGACGGCCTCAACAATGGGACCGGCAGGGCTTTCCAAGGATTCGAATGCAGTTCCAAAGGGGTTTGGCATAAATCTGTGAGGGTAAAGATGTTTTCCAATAAGAGACTAGAGTCAGCAACACCGATGGACAAGCGAAGGGAGTCGGGAAAACCGCCCTGTCTCACTCTTCCTGTTCACGGAGAATATCGGGAGCGAGGTCCGGTTCGGTTTTCTGGAGAGGCCCCCAAAGATCATCATCTATATCGTCGACAAAAGAACGCCCTACGCCGGGAAGGTCTGCCTCCATTCCAACCTCCGTGCGGAAAGTGTCATCGGGTTTGTCAATCGTTCCCTTCAGCCTGAAATTCACATTCACATAACCACTTTCCTTACTTCCCTCTAATTTCGGGTTATTAGCCAGATTCGGGCGATTCGTGACAAAAACACGATTGAGGGACATGGCAATCTTGCCTCGAATCTCTCCCGAATCAGCTACCACAACTCCTCCCTTGATTCGAATGTTCCCCTTTTGAGCCATCATCTCAAGATTCTCGATCGCCACCCCTTCCGGCCGAACCCGCAAAACTCCCTTGATGGCTGAATCAACCAATCCTTTGTTGAATTCAAGTTCCTCTAAATTTCGATCTGGAAAGAGTTCAACCAAATTCGAGAGGAACGGAAAACTCTCCATCTTGAGACGATCCGCCGTAAAATTCATGACGATTTCGTCAACTTGACTCTCTCCAACAGTGAAAATGATGGCACCATTAGACTCAATCAATGATCCACTAAAAAGGCGTGCCAACTTTTTACCGATCAGCCCACTAAAGGAAAAATTCCCTGTGCTTGCATCCAATTGCACTTGCTTACCCGAAATCAGCGGGATTTCTCCGCTAATCTTCAAATTCGAACTCAGCATCACATCATCATCATCGGGAGGTTCCAGAGAAAATGACTTTAGATCGATCGTGTTATTTTTGAACCTCAGTAGTCCACTCGAGATTGGGAAATCCTGCCAACCTGCAAACTGAAACGTTCCCTGATCAATCGTAACTTGAAAACCTTCGTTGCTAATGTGCCTCAGACTCGCACTTGCCCCTTTTAGCCCAACGGTCCCGCCCTCGCCGAATTTAACATCAAGAGCCTGACAGTAATACTGTTCAAATAGAAACGGAAACTCGGATTCCTCAATTGATTCCAGTTCGTTTCCCCGTGAGTCGGGCATTCTTACCACCATCTCTCCGACCGTCCCGCCAAGCTGCAAACCACTGGGCCTTGCTCCCAGAAAAGTGAGGAAGCTGACATCTCCCGACAGGTTCTTTAACTCAAACTCCCTCAGATAGTAGCTTTCCGGCCAACTGAATTTCGCTCTGTTTATTTTGGCAGACAAGGGAAGCCTCTTGAAGCCACTCAACTCTACTTCAGCCCCGGTCCATTCCGCAGCAGAGATTTCCAGCTTTTTGCGATAACTTTTGCTGTTCTGATTCAGCATCAAAAAAAGCGCGGTCAACGCCAACATCAGTAGGAGAACAGCAGCGATGATGATCTTCAACAAAACCCGTTTCTTTTCTTTTTCCGGTGTTGCTTTCTCCTGCTGCCCCGAACGTCGTTTCCGACGTTTCACCTTCCGGGCGATCGAACCGTCTAAGCGAGTCACGACCTCCCCTTGTTCATCCTTTTCGCGCTCCTTTTCTCGGAGCGCCTTCATTATTTCGTCCAGACTATACTGATCCTTTTGAGAAGAGGATTCATCTGAATCTTGAACGTCCTCCGGTGGAAGCGAGCGGGGGGGGATATTTTGACTCATTAACGGTCGCGATAAGGATTACCTGCGGGGTCGGTTAACTCGACATTCACAAATATCAGTACCGAACGCTTTTCAACTGAAATTCCATCGTTACGGAAAATTCGTCCCACAAACGGAAGATCTCCCAAAATTGGCACCTTGTCGCTGATCTGTCTCCGCCTCTCTGTAACCAGGCCACCCATAACAATCGTTTGTCCATCGAGGACCCGCAAACTGGTCTTTCCTCTGATGGTACGGAAGATCGGTTTTAAAATCGCATTGGAGGTAATTTCCCCAAAGACGCTGTCGGTCGCGGCGGTGTTGTCCACCAGATTCACCGTTGTCGTGTTAGTTGATCCTACGATCGGCGTTCCATAGTTCACAAAGCCCTCAAAATCCCGAATCACCGGATTTAAAGCAACCTCTATGATTCGGCGGTCCGGTCCGACTTGTGGGAGAACCTCCAAAGACACGCCAAGATTCGCCACCGTAAAGTTTGTCGGCGTGGCAGGAGTCACGATCCCGTCGTTTCCTCCCACCGCGTTGGGAATCTCGGGTGGTTCATAATCCTCGGGATAGGGAAACTCGATGATCGAGTGGATCGAAGCATTCTCGCCGGAACGAGTCACCACTTCCGGACGGGCCATAATATCGGAGCCCTTCTTCTGGGACAACCCCCTCATCAAAATCTCGTGAGCCGTCCCATCGATGAGGCCCCGCAAGCTGATAATTCCACTCGCTCTTGAAGCTCCGCCGTTGGTTCCTGCAGGTAAATTAATGCTGTTCTCGTTGTTCCCATTCCCGTCGCTACTCAGCGTACCGGAGGCTGTCGGAGGTGATTTCCTTGCCAAAAGCGCGTCGAGGCCGTCCGTTGTTCCAGAGAGATCTCCGCTCCGGTTCCCGGAAGTGACCGGATTCCCAGGAATCATATCGTTAATCGCAGTTCCAACGCCCGTTGATCCACCGGACAAAAATCCAAATTCGCCAACATTAAATTCGCCAAGCATCATATCAAATCCCAGCTCCTCGAGATTCACTTGACTGATGTCCACGAGCGTCGTCCGGATAGTCACCACAACAGGCTCCATCTTGACGATATCTTCTACAATCGCTTCAATAAGGCGCATAGTGGCAACCGTATTTCGCACCGTCAAAATATTGCTCGAAGGATTGTAGGTTGCGCTGGCCCCATCCGGAAAGCTCACATCGTAGGTCTGCAGCTTCTCCCTTGCCGTTAAAGTTTTGGCAATCAATCCTCCCTCGGCCGCTTTATCCGCAAAGGGATCGGGGTCACCGGCCACCTTGGTATTTGCCACCCCGGTTAGAAAATTCGGAGGCACCCGGAAGTCTCTTCGAATCAATGCCGGGTCCGAAAAGCCAGCCGCATTAAGGACAACTGCAAATTCATCCACCCGGAAAGTCGTTCCCGAGGCCTCGGTCACCAAACGAACCGCTTCCGACAGTGGCACATTCCGGAGCTTTAAGCTGATGCGGGCGCCCCGGATTTTCTTCACCGCAGGGTGGTTTTCGTCGCCCAATTGAATAACAAAGGGCACCCCCTTTTCATTTTCATCCAGAGTTGCCTCATCCCCCTGCACTGCTGCCACGCGGAGAAAATCAACAGCTTCATCCAGAGTCGCACCATTAAGGATCAACTCGGGAACCATGATGGTATTCATTTTCGTCAACAAATCCATCCCGGAACCGGTGATGATCAAATCCCCTCCCCCTACAATTGGACGATCTTCCTCCTTGTATACCTTTTGCTCCCACTCCTCGTCCACATCCTGAAAGGCCTCCGCCCGAGCCTGGTCCCGTGCCGACGTCGAGTAATCCGAAATCGCCGCATTTGACCGCTCCATTCCCCGGCGAGCGGCCTTGTTGTGCTTGTCAATTCGGAGAATGTCCTCGTAGGTCAAGTAGGCTCGATCGAATTTTCCCAAATCATAATAACCCTCCGCCTCGTATAGGAGACGGCGCACTCGGTCGATATTTTCGGAGTGCTTCGAAGTCAGCGCAGGGTTGTTCCTGATTGGATCATCCATCTTCGCCCGATAAACTTTCAATTGGGGATTCGCAGGATCAACCGTCTCCACTTCGTCCAAAAGCGCCTTCACACCCTTGGCATCCCCCCTTCGCATCAAGTGCTGGGCTTGGGCAAACGATGTCTGGGTAAACCTCTGCAACGCTGAAGCGCGAAGCCCCATGATCGACTTTGCCCCTTCCGGCAGTTTCGAAAGAGCCTCGGCATACTTCGAAAGTGCTACCTTGAAATTCTGCTCAAGATAGGCCAAATCACCGGCTTCGATTAAGGAATATGCATCCCGCGCATCCGCCGAGCGTATTGCAGCTTCGTTGGAAAGAGAAGTTTGCGCGAGAGCAGGAGCCCCGCACACGAGAAGCCCCGAGAGAAGCCCCCGTTGGAGTTTGAGTCGTAGATCGCCCATATCGTAGGAGAGGCTCTTATAGAGCGAAAAACCTCAGCCGATAAGCCGAAAATCCGAAAATTTTGTCCTCTTTTGAAAGCCCGCCACCCTTACCGCCCCTCTTTGAGCGTATCGTCGATAGATCTTGCCGAAAATCCCCCCCCCAGATCTGCCAGCAATCGCCCCCTTTTCTTGCTTCAAGATCACTGGGACCCCAACCTCGTGCCCCTTCGCCCGAAACTGCTTCAGATAATCGTGCAAAAGGTAATGATTACCTCAACTCAGGTCCGCACCCCCAGCCGCCCCGTTATCTCATTAAAAATCGTATTTTGCTCCCCCTCTCCAAACAGACCGAAAATCCATCTCCCCCGCAAGAAGCGCTCTCTGCAGAAAAAACACCCCCAAAGCTATCACATTTTTCGGCATTGAAAATCATTCCTTCTCGCTTCCAAATTTGCCACTCTCTACCGCCATGAAATTCCCCCTCCGTCTCAGCCACCCCATGCCCGCAGCGGAAACCATCGGCCTCACCCTCGCCGAGGACCACCGCGCCACCATCACTAAAGTCCAGCCCAACTCCCCCTCCGCCAAAGCCGGTCTCAAACGCGGCGACGAAATTATCACCGCCAACAAAGCAACCCTCATTTCTCCCGCTGACCTCGCTTGGGCACTCCACCACCTCAGAGTCGAAGACACCCTCCTCTTCTCCATCAAACGCGGAAGCGCCATCAAACTCGTCACTCTCGCTCTTCCCAAAAACTGGCGACATCCTCATCGAGGTCGATGGCATCACAAAGAGACACACCGAGTCACAACTCTTCGGCGTCCTCCTTCAACGCTACTCCAAGCCCACTCAACTCGACGCCACCGTCCTCCGAAACGGCAAACGTCTTCCTCTGAAATTTCCCATTCAGTAACTCCTTGAAGGGCGGAGGGAGGGATTCCTACCCAGAAGAGCGTAAGCCCCAGCAAGAAACCTATCACACACCTTTGCATTCTCCCAAACTCGTCTATTCTCCCCACAGATCATGTTCCGCCGACTGTCATCCATCCTGATCGCCCTCACCGCAATCACAACAGCCGAGCCAATTGGGTTCAACTCGCACATCCGTCCCTTGCTTTCGGATCACTGCTTCACATGTCACGGTTTTGATGCCAACGCTCGCGAAGCCGACCTCCGCCTCGACACCCCGGAAGGAGCCTTTGCCGAACGCAAGACCGGCCCCGGAATCCTCCCGGGAGATCCCGGAAAATCTCTCGTTTGGAAACGCATTATTTCGGATGACCCCGACGAAGTCATGCCTCCGGCAGATCACTTTCCCAAACTGGATGGCGATGAGAAAAAGCTCATCCATCAATGGATCCAGGAAGGAGCAAAGTACGAGGAACACTGGACTTTTATCCCGGTAAAAAAACTAGCCATCCCGAATATTGAAGATCATCCGGTCGATGCTCTTGTCGTTAATAAACTCAAATCCCTCGACCTCAAACTCTCGCCCCCTTCCGAAAAAGAGCCCCTCATTCGTCGTCTTTCCTTCGATCTCCGCGGACTCCCTCCCACCCCGAATGAAGTTTCGAACTTTCTTTCCGACAAGTCACCCAATGCCTGGGAGACACTCGTCGAGTCCTTCCTCGCCGACCCCGCCTTTGGAGAACGTTTTGCTTGGCCCTGGCTCGATGCCGCCCGCTACGCCGACAGCAATGGCTTCCAAGGCGACGCCGAGCGAACCATGTGGCCCTGGCGCGACTGGGTGATCGACGCCATCAATCGTAATCTTCCCTACGACGACTTCACAGTGTGGCAGATCGCCGGTGATCTTCTTCCAAATGCCACTCACGAGCAAAAACTTGCCACCGGATTTCTCCGCAACCACGCCATCAATGGTGAAGGCGGCTCCATCCCCGAGGAGAACCGGGTGAACTACGTCTTCGACATGGCCGAAACCGTCGGCACCGTTTGGATGGGCCTCACTTTCAACTGCTGCCGCTGCCACGATCACAAATACGATCCCCTCAGCCAAAAGGACTACTATTCGCTCACCGCCTTCTTCAACCAGACTCCGGTCACAGGTGCAGGCGGCGATCCACGCACCAAACCCGTCCTACCAACTCCCACTTCCGAACAAATCGCAAAGGAAAAGGAACGGAGTATTCAACTCGCTACCGCTCAAGAAAAACTCAAAAAACTCACGACCTCCCTCAAGTCAAAGCAAACCGACTGGGAAAAAAACTACCAAAAAAACACCTCCCCGCGCCGCTGGCTACCCCTTGATTCCAAACTCATCAAGGCCAGCGATCCCGGCCTCAAATTCAAAGCTCTCCCCGACAAGTCTCTCCTTGTCTCTGGCACCAACCCCGACAAGGCCACTTTCGAAATCGAAGCGGCCCTCCCAACTCAAACGATCACCTCGCTGCGGATCGACGCCCTTCGCCACGCCACCATGACCAACGGAGGTGCTGCTCGCTCAGACAGCGGAAACTTTGTCCTCACCGGAGTCGAGGTCTCGCTCCTCCGTCACAGCGAAATAGCGCGCCCCCTCAAATTCGTCCGCCCTGAAGCTAGTTTTGAACAAGGTAATCACAAAATCGCCGGAACTCTCGATAACGATCCCAACACCGGCTGGGCTGTCTGGAATGGTAAATCCATCGACCGAGACCACTCCGCGCTCTTCCGACTCGCAGAGCCACTCACTCCAAAAGCCGGCGATAGATTCAAAGTGACCTTGCGCCACAATTCCGACAACCTCGCCCACTTCCTCGGACACTTCCGACTCTCCGTCACCTCTTCTAGCTCTCCTTCTTTGACTCCCGAAAACTCTAACATCGACCAGCTTCTTGCCATTCCTTCCGATCAAAGAAACGCGCAACAACAAGAGAAACTTACCTCAGTTCATCTAAAAACAGAGCCCCTTTACCAAAAGCTCATCGCAAAGGTCCAGTCGCTCGGTGATGAAATCAACAAGATTAAGCAAGCCGCTCCCCGGGTTATGATCATGGAAGACCGGAAGGAACGCCGGAAAACACACGTCCTCGCCGTCGGTTCCTACCAATCACCAGGCGAGGAAGTCCTTCCTGCAACGCCCGGTATTCTCCCCCCCCTTCGCGAAAAAGAATTCCCCAACCGCCTCGATCTCGCCCAATGGCTTGTCTCTCGGGACCACCCCCTCACTTCCCGGGTCACCATCAACCGCGTTTGGCAGGAACTCTTTGGCATTGGACTCATCAAGTCGCCCGAAGACCTCGGCATGCAATCTGAGATCCCGGTTCACCCCGAACTTCTCGACTGGCTTGCTGCCGATTTCATGGACTCGGGATGGGACTTCAAGAAGCTCATCAAAACCATCGTCACCAGCCGCGTCTACCAGCAGTCGTCCAAGGTCGATTCCCTCGCCCTGGAGCGTGACCCGGAGAACCGCTACCTTGCCCGCTCCCCCCGCTATCGCCTTCCCTCATGGATGATTCGTGATCAAGCCCTCGCTCTCTCCGGTCGACTCGTTCGCAAGATCGGAGGCGAGCCGGTCAAGCCATTCCAGCCCTCCGGCCTCTGGTCAGAGGTCACTTTTGGGAAAAAGAAATACACCCCCGACACCGGTGAGAAGCTCCGGCGGCGGAGCATCTACACCTTCTGGCGCCGCATTTCGGCCCCTCCCATGGTATTCGATAATGCCAAGCGCGAAGGCTGCGAGGTGGGCCGCTACCTTACGAACTCGCCCCTCCATGCTCTCTCCATCCTTAACGATCCCCACTATCTCGAAGCGGCCCGTGGAATCGCCTACCGGGCCCACGAAATAAATCCCCAGGCCCCACTGACCGCCGCCTTCCAAATCATCACCACCCGAATTCCCAAAGCAGAGGAATCGCAAATCATCACCACGATGTACGAGAACTCCCGCACTTACTTCGAAAAACATCTCGACGACGCCAAAGCCATCCTCGCGACAGGCGAACTCCCCGCCTCAGACCAACTCGACGTGCTCACCCAGGCCGCTTTAACGTCCACTATCCTCTCCCTCCTCAACACCGACGAAGCTCTCACCAAGGAATAAGCCATGCACCCGCTTCTCGAATCCCAGCTCCTCACCAACCGCCGCCACTTTTTTGGAAAAACGGCTACCGGCCTCGGAATCCCCGCCCTGGCCCACCTTCTCACCTCCAACGCCCCAGCGTCAGAAGACCAGATTCTGGAGGCCGCCAGGCACATCGCCCCGAAGGCCAAGCGGGTCATCTACCTCTTTCAAAACGGCGCCCCTTCCCACCTCGAACTATTCGACGACAAGCCCAAGCTCACCAAACTCCATGGCGAGCGCGTCCCCGACTCCTACATGGAGGGCAAACGTTTCTCCACCATGTCGGCTGCCGCTGATAAAAGACGCCTGCTTGCTCCGGTCGAACCTTTCAAGAAACATGGCGAATCGGGAGCGACAGTCAGCGCTTTCATGCCCCACACCGCAAAGATCGCCGACGAACTTTGCTTCATCAAAAGCATGCACACCGAGCAGGTCAATCATGCCCCTGCCATCAATTTCTTCCTTTCCGGGTTCCAACTCCCTTCCCGTCCCACCCTCGGATCCTGGCTTTCTTACGGATTGGGTTCGATGAATGAGAACCTGCCCACTTTTGTTGTCATGACATCAGTCACCAAAGACACAAGTTGCGGTCAGATTTTCTACGATTCCTACTGGTCCTCCGGTTTTCTCCCTTCCCATCACCAGGGGGTCAAACTCCGGGCCGGTTCAAATCCCGTTCTCTACCTCAACAATCCAAAGGGAGTGAGCCCCGCGCTCCGCCGTCAAATGCTCGATGGCATTGCCGCGCTCAACGAAAACAAATACGCATCCGTCGGAGATCCGGAAATCCAAACCCGGATCGCGCAATACGAAATGGCCTACCGCATGCAAACCAGCGTGCCCGAACTCGCCGACATTTCGGGCGAGTCCAAGTCCACCCTCGATCTCTACGGCCCTCAGGTCAACGAACCCGGCACCTTTGCCCGTAATTGTCTCCTCGCCCGACGTCTTCTCGAACGTGGAACCCGCTACGTCCAGTTGATGCACGCCGGCTGGGACCAGCACAATTCACTCACCACCGAACTTTACAACCAATGCCGCGACACCGATCAACCCTCGGCCGGGCTTGTTCAGGACCTTAAACAACGCGGACTCCTCGATGACACCCTCGTCATCTGGGGAGGCGAGTTCGGCCGTACTCCTTTTCTTCAGGGCAACTTTGAGAACCGCCCGAGATGGGGCCGTGACCACCACCCCTACACTTTTACGGTCTGGATGGCGGGCGGAGGAATCAAACCAGGCATCACTTACGGCGAGTCCGATGACATCGGCTTTAACGTCGCCAAAGACCCCGTTCACGTTCACGACTTCCAAGCCACCCTGCTTCATCTCCTGGGCATCGATCACGAAAGGCTCACCTACAAATTCCAGGGGCGCCACTACCGTCTCACCGATGTCCACGGCCATGTCGTGAAGCCCATTCTCGCCTAACTCCTCCCGGGTTGCATTGGCATGCCTCATCATTAAGAATGGCGATATGATTCGCTTTCTCCTTCTTGCCCTCGCCAGTTCAACCCTCGCTGCTGAACGACCCAACATCATCGTCATCCTGAGCGATGATCATCGATACGACTTCATGGGATTTATGGAGGAAGCTCCGGATTTCCTCGAAACTCCAAATCTTGACCGCATGGCCGCAGCCGGTGCCCATCTCCAAAATGCCTTTGTCACGACATCGCTTTGTTCTCCAAGCCGGGCCTCCATTTTGACCGGACAATTCATGCACCGTCACAAGGTCGTCGATAACCAACGCGCCGTCCCCGCAGGAACTCGATTCTATCCCGAATACCTTCAATCCGCTGGTTACCGCACCGCCATGATCGGCAAATGGCATATGGGTCACGACAATGACAAAGCCAGGAAGGGCTTCCACCACTGGGTCAGCTTTCAGGGGCAGGGCTCATACTTTAACCAAACCCTCAACATCAATGGCAAACGGCTTGAGCAAAAAGGCTACACCGCCGACCGCCTTACCGATCAAGCCCTCGACTGGCTGAAGGGTGACCGCGGTGGAGACAAGGACGCCCCATTCATGATGCATCTCGCTTTCAAGTCAGTCCACTACCCCTTCGAACCCGCCAAACGCCATCTCGGTCGCTACCAGGGAAAGAAAATCGACTACCCCGAGACCATGGCGAACTCCGACGAAAACTATGTCACTCAACCTCGCTGGATCCGCGAACGACGCTACGGAATTCACGGAATCGACCACATGGAAACCGGAGCCTTTGACAAAGACCCCGTCCCCTCCTTCGACGACCTTTACTGGAGATTCTGCGAAACCGTTCATGGCCTCGATGAAAACGTCGGCCGTGTTCTCGACTACCTCGACGAGTCCGGCCTCGCAAAAAACACCATCGTCATTTACCTCGGTGATAATGGTTTTGCTCTTGGAGAACACGGCTTCTACGACAAGCGCGACGCCTTCGAAGAGTCCATTCGCATCCCCATGCTTGCCTACGCGCCAGGTCGGATCAAAGCCGGCACCACGCCCAACGGCATGGTTCAGAATATCGACATCGCCCCCACTCTTCTCGACTACGCAGGCGTCACCCCCCCTAGCAATGCTCCCTCCATGGACGGCCGTTCCTTCCGCTCCCTTCTCGAAGGAAAGGAACCCGCCACCCGCTGGCGCGATCACATTCTCTACGAATACCATTGGGAATGGAACTTCCCTGCCACCCCCACCCTCTTTTCCATCCGCACCGACCGATACAAATACATCTACTACTACGGCCTCTGGGATAAAAACGGATTCTACGACCTCCAAACCGACCCCCACGAACGACACAATCTCATCAACGTCCCTGCCTTCGCCGGGCAGGTCGAAGCACTAAAGAAACAGCTCTTTGACGAACTTGAGAAATCCGGAGCTCTCGAAATCCCCGTTCGCCGCCCCAAAGGCAAACCTCTCCACGACCGTAAACTTCGTCGCTAGACTCTCCCTCAACTCAGGAGAAACCGTCCTGAAATCAGAGTTTTCGTTTCGTCCCCCATTAATTTTCAGCGAGCGTACTTTGACGATTAGAACTGAAAAAACTCGTTTCATCGCCTCATCCTTGCCGTCCTTTTCCGAATCGCCGTATCCGGTTTTACAAGTTGCGGATTCTCCAATCCCAAGCCAAGCACAACTAAGAATACTCCTTCTCGCAAGATCGTTTAAAAGCCGCTCCGATCAATCTCTCCTCAGGCAGCTACAAATACGCCGTGACCGCCAAGAACATCAAACCCATTTTATCGCTACAAGCATTTCAGCACAAATCGGAAGTACAACTAGAACTTCAAGATCAGCTAAAGGCCTCAAATCGACACCACTTTCTCCCCGGGGGTCAATCGGCCGCTTTTTTGTTGGAGTAAAGCCACCTCTTTACGCTTGAATCACCTCAGTGACTGATCAAACAAAGGACCAACTCGCCGATGGCTCGTATGAGTTCCTTTCCATCTTCTTGGAAGGTCTCCCTTTTATCTTCCTCGGCACTCTGGTGAGCGGATTTCTCGGCACGTATCTCCCACGTGGGACCTTCGAAAAAATCCTCCCTAAAAACAACACTCTCGCCATTCTCCTAAGCGGCCTTCTAGGGGCCATTTTCCCGGTCTGCGAATGCGCCGTGGTTCCCGTGATCCGCCGACTCGTTAAAAACGGCCTCCCTGTCTCCTGTGCCCTTGCCTATATGCTGGCTGCTCCGATCTTTAATCCCGTCACCGCAATCAGCACTTACAAGGCATTCAACAACTCATCCGAGATCATGTTCTCCCGACTCACGATGGGATACCTCATCGCCGTGATCATCGCCCTGATCGCAGCTCGTATTTCCCATGATTTCTTCCTGAAGGCATCCGCTAAAGCAGAAGATGGTCACGAGCACAATCATCCCCGAACCCTCAGCTCCGCACTGAACAATTCGCTGCGCGATCTCATGGACGTGGGCCTCTACTTCTGCATCGGGGTCGTTCTCACCGCCATTCTTAAAACCACAGTCATTGATCCGACCGATGAGTTTTGGAAAAACCTCGCGGACAATTCAATTCTCGGAAGTGCCGGCATGATGATTCTCGCCTTCGTCCTCAGCCTCTGCTCAACCTCGGATGCCTTCATCGCCGCAAATTTTGCGAACTTCAAATACGGACCCAAGCTCGCCTTCATGGTTTTCGGACCCATGATGGACGCCAAGCTCGTCTTCCTCTACTCCACCGTCTTTAAGTGGAAGTTTATCGCCTTCCTCTTCGTGGCCATTTTCATCCTCACCGGAGCGCTCAGCCTTCTCTTTGAAATGAAGATCCTTCCGATGTGGATGACCCAACAATCTGAAATCCCTCTTGCCCCATGACCGCTCTCCACACTCGACTCTTTGGTCTCCTAGCCACTTCATGGGGTGCCATCCTCATCTACTTCTATCACTCGACCCGGGTGAAGGACTACCTCGCCGCCGATTTCCACCACTTCATCTTATTCGGAGGCATTGGCATGATCATCCTCGGAGTCTACTCTATCATTAATCCCCAACCCAAAAAAGACAGTCACCCCGAAATTAACAACCACGACCATGACGCGGACTGCGCCCACGATCACCATGAAGATGATCCCGCCCATCCCCACGAGCACGAGGACTGTGAATCAGGCGATCATCATCATGAAGAAGGACACGGCCCGCTCGTCACGATCCTTCTCACCATCATCCCACTCACTTTGGCGATGTCTCACACCAGAGACAAACTCTCCAATCAAGGTCTCTCCAAGAAAGGACTTTACGAGACGCCTTCCCTGACCAACGCCGGCGACATCCCCCCTTTCACTCGCGAGGACCTCGAAAAACGCGTTTCTAAGAACCAACACGGAGAATTCGAGCTCCGCATGATCACAGCCTACTACGCCGCTGGCGATCGCGAGATTCAAGACATCTTCGATGGTCTTCCAGTCGAATTGGAAGGACGCATCGCACCAGAGAAAATCAACAATGAAGCTGGGGACCGCATGCGGGTCTTTCGTTCAATCATCACCTGCTGCGCGGCCGACCTGCAAGTCGTCGGGGTCTCGCTGCAATTCCCCGAAAGATCCACCAGACCCAAGTCCGAAGACTGGGTGAAGGCAGGGGGCATCCTCACCTTCGAAACCGTAAACGGAACCGTGCTTCCCCTCCTCAAAGTTCGTGAGGTTGTCCAAGCGGAAGAACCTTACTCCGAATTTCGGCTCCGCCAATAATCTCATGCCCCTTCAAGCTCTTCGCCAACAGCTCCTCTCCACCGTTCTTGGTTCGGATGAAGCAGTTGATCTTCTCCTCACCGCTCTCCTTGCCAGAGGACATGCCCTCGTCACCGGCCCTCCAGGCATCGGAAAGACAACCCTCGCACACACCCTGTCAACATCGCTGAGCGGCACCTTCCGGCGCGTGCAATTCACACCCGATCTCCTCCCTTCCGACATCCTCGGTTACCAACTCTACCGTCCGCAAAATGGTGAATTTGAATTCATCGCCGGCCCCGTCTTCGCCAACCTCCTTCTTGCTGATGAGATCAACCGTGCTTCTCCCCGCACCCAATCATCACTTCTCGAAGCCATGAACGAACGGCAGGTGACAATTGATGGCACAACACGCGAGCTCCCCGATCCCTTCCTCGTTGTTGCCACTCAAAATGACACGTCTTCGACCGGCACCTTTCCCCTCCCGGAGCCCCAGTTGGACCGCTTCATCCTCTCCATCCCCATGAGTCTTCCGGATGATCAGACCCAGCTCAAAATTCTTCGCTACCACTCTGAGAAAATCTCCACTCCTGCCCTTTCACCAGTCATGAGTCTCGACCAACTCCGCGAACTTCAAAAGAAAGCGAGCCATATTTCCGTCTCCGACACCCTGCAGCGCTACCTTCTCGAACTTTGCCAGGCTGTTCGATCCATCATAGGGCAGGATCATGCCGTCTCCACCCGCGCCACGCTCGCTCTCCAGCGCGCTTCGCAAGCTGCTGCCCTCCTCGACGATCAAACCGCCGTCCTCCCGGATCACGTCCAAAAAATCTTCCCGCACGTCCTCCGCCATCGCCTCCTTTCTGAGGACACCCCAGACGCCGATCACCTTCTCTCCGCTGCTCTTGAGCAAACTCCCGTCCCCTGATTCATCTTTTGGATCTGTGAGATCGATTGCAAACTCCTCTTGATGATTCACACCTATCGTATTGCCAAAACCGTCGTCACCCTGACCGTGACGGTGACTCTCTTTGCGGTCGTCGGTATCCTCGTCTATCTCAATCAAGTTGGTTTCCCCGGTCGCTATGGTGACTGGCTCCGCAATGAATTGACGGATCGCGGCGTCCACCTTTCCTTTGAGAGCCTCCGCTTCGACCTCCAACGTGGACTGATTGCCAGGGATGTTTCGTTTTACGAAAGCGACGGCGATCTAATCCCTCTCCTAGAAGCAGGCGAAGTCACTCTCGATCTCGACAAGACGAAGGCTCTCAGGGGGGAATTCAAGCTCCTCAACATCGGTATCACTAACGGAACCGCGCGAATCCCAGTTGATAAAGACGGCCGCATGGTCACCGCCAGCGAAATCGACGGGAGCCTTATCATCACCGAAAGCGGCCGCGCCACCGTCAAGGATGCTACCGGATTAATCGAAGGAATCCGCGTCAACCTCTCTGCCGACCTGAAGCTCTCAAAACTAAAAAGAGAAGATCTCGACCCCAGTCAGGGAGAAAACCTTCAGTCCAACCATGTGCTTAGTCTTGTTCTCGATGAATTGGCTCTTTGGTCCATCCCATCTGACAGCCCTCCCGAACTAAGCTTTCGGATAAAAGGAGATCTCAACCACCCTGAACGGCTCAACACCACCTTCAAGCTACAAGCGAGCAAGCTCAGCCGAAATGATTACCAACTGGACGAGCTGATGGTCTCCGGCGACCTACAATCTCAATTGGTGACTCTCGATGAAATCCTTCTCGTAGACCGCAGTGGTTCGGCCTCTGGTCAGGTTGATTGGAATCTCATTCGCCGCGAGGGGCGCTTCGATCTTGACTCGGATCTCCAGCTTCAAGACTTTTTGAAAAGCGGCTTCGACAAAATCGTTTTAAAAAACCTCACTCTCGATGCCCCGCCACGTCTAAAGCTCAAAGGTACTTTCTCCGCCCCCGAATCCCATTCCTTTTCCGTCCGCGCTACCGGACATGGAACTATTGGTAAATTTCAATTTCTCCAGACTCCTTTCGAGGGTTTGACCTCTGAATTCTCCTGGCACGATGGTGACCTTTACCTCCGTGAACTGGAAGTAAAACACCGCAAAGGCCAATTGAACGGCAACCTAGTGATGCAAGACGACCTCGCTCGCTTTGACGTCCGTTCCACCCTTCCGATTGAAGCTTTTGCCCCGTTCATCAAGCCCAATCGAGGACTCGACCAATTCGTTCGGAATCTTGAGTTTTCTGAAAACTCCATCGTCGCCCTCGATGTCGTTGGTTCGCTCAATCACACAGACCTCACCGATTGGTCCGCAGCCGGAAAGCTCCATCTTAGTAACTTCCTTTACAAAGGAACCAGACTTCACCATCTCGCCTGCGATTATAACTTCATTCCCGGTCAGGCCGAATTCTCTCAAATTAAAGCCCACCTGAACGACGAAAACGAACCGGCCCGCCTCCGATTCAAGGGAGCTTCATCAGAAGAAGTCTACGCCGACCGTGTTTTCTACGACACCACCACCCGTTTGACCACCATCCGTAATCTCCGAGGCAAAGTTTGGCCCACTCCCATTGTCAGAGCTTTCGCACCTCCCGTGGCAAAACACCTTGAAGAAAACTACCGCTTTCACACCCCCCCCAATCTTACCCTCAACGGAAGCTTCGCTGGTCGTGAGGAGGACCGGGATCAAACGGTCTTTAGTGTTGCTATCCGCACGGAAGGACAAACCGACTTCCCCTTCCTCGGATCCGATCTCCCTCTTCAAGACTTCAATGCCGACGTTGACGTTCGCGGAACAAACATCACCGTCAAGGACCTCTCCTGCACCACTCTCGGGGGAACCGTCAGCGGCTCGCTTCTCTTTGATGTCACTCCTGGGAGACAGACAGGCTACCGCGGCTCCATGAAATGGGATAACCTATCCTTCCCCCTCATCTCGAAAGCCTACAAATTTAAAGACGAAGAAAAAGGAAGCCTCACGGGCAACATTGACTTCCAGGGAATCGCCGGGGGTGTTCGAAAATTCAACGCCGATGGTCTCGTTGGAATCCGCCAAGGCAACCTTGTCTCGCTTCCTGTCCTCGGACCGCTATCCCCGATCATCGCTGGGGTCCTCGGTGACAAACGTATGGGCTACCAACGGGCCAAAGATGCTTCATTCACTTTTGCAGTGCTTAATGGTGTCTTGCAAACCAAGGACTTGGTCGCCGTCTCTACAAGCATTGTCCTCACTGGCGATGGCTGGATCGATCTAGAGACCGAAAAAATGGACATGACCGTGCGCATTAATGCCCGCGGCCTCTTGGGGATCCTTACCCTCCCACTCCATCCACTGAAAGGGATCTTTCAATTTCGCGGCACCGGACTCTACAAAACCCCCAACTGGCGAAGCTCTCCTTTCACCCGCCCGTCCAAAGGAAACGCCGACCCGCTTTTCCAAATTCAGAAAGCAGGTAAGGCCAAAGTCGTCCCTGAATGAACTGATATTTTTGCCCGCCAAATTTCGTGTGATCCGGCATGATTCGACCTTTTGAAATGGGCCTCTGCACCCTAACATCCCTTTGTCGTTTCACCTACGCTGAAATCAAAGCAGGCGACGGTCTCGATTACTCAAAGCTCGCTTTCTACCCGGACCGTTGGAAGCCGAAGAAAGTTGATACCCCCCCTGTTTCCATGGGTGGGTGAGAACATCACATCCCCCCCATCACCGATTTTTTCGACCCCAAGGTCATGACCAAATTTATCGGCAACCTCGATAAAGGCTGGGCTACCTTACCTCAAGTTCACCGGAAAAACTCCCCGCATGCACCGCAATGTCGAGGGTAATGCTCCGCTTCTCTCGCCATAAAAAAGACCTCGCTTCCATCTTGGTTGAGAAGTGGCGATTCCCCCTAACCGAAGAAGAAAAGAAAGCTCTTTCCAAGATCGATCTTGGAAATCAAAAAAACTCATCGGCGAACAATTAATGGAGTCGCTTAAATAATTGCCTTTTGTGAATTTCGGGGGATCCGTTTTTTTCAGAACATGTTCAAAGAACACTCTGCCTTAGCTTTTCTTCATCCTCCTTCCCCCGAGTATACTCTATTCACCTCATCCGCGATCACTTTGATTCCGAATTCCACCGTCTCGGCATCCATCGTGTAACTCACCCGGATACATTCCCGTGTGTGCTTCCAATCGACATCCTCCGACAGCCCGAAAAAGAAATACTCGCTCGGAACCACCAACACCCCGCGCTTCTTCAACCGCTCGTAAAGTTCACGCGCCGTGATCGCAAAATCCTCAAACCACAACCACAGGAAGAGCGCCCCCTCACTCCGGTGAATGTAATACGGCACCGACTTCTTAAACTCCCGCGCAAACCACTCCTGCGCCATCCGTGACCGCTCTTCATAAAACGGTTTCACCACCTCCTTGCTGAGCTTTAAAATTTCCCCGCTCTCCACCAGAGGTCGTAAAATTTCCTGTCCCACGTTGGCATTCGCCAGCCCCACGATCGACGTCATTGACGACACCTGTCGACACACCTCCTTACTCGCCACCACGATCCCGGTTCTCGTTCCCGGCAATCCGACCTTGGAAAGGCTCAAAGTCAAAATCATTTCCTCATCCCAAACCGGAGTCACTTCGGAAAAGATGAGATTGGGAAACGGAGCCCCGTAGGCATTGTCAACAATCAAAGGAATCCCCTTCGCCCGCGCAATTTTCCGCAGCTTCTCAATCTCTCCATCAGTGAGCACATTCCCCGATGGATTCGTGGGACGGGAAACGCAGATCGCCGCGATATCATCACCTGGATCAACCGCTTCAAAGTCCACCCGATACTTAAACTCATGCGGCCCCGTCTTCTCAATCAACGCCGGGATCGCTTCGAAGAAGTCCGCTCCTACCGACTGATTTGCGTATCCGATGTATTCCGGCAGCAATGGCAGAAGAATCTTTTTCCTGGATCCATCCGCGAATCTCCCGGCCAAGGCATTGAAGAGGAAAAAGAATGCGGTCTGCCCACCCATCGTCACCGCAAAATTTTCATGGGTCACCTCCCAGCCAAACTCCTTCCGAAATAGATCCGCCAAAGCCATCCGAAAAGACTCATTCCCCGCCGGCACGTCATAGTTCCCCAACATTTTCTCCAGCCCCCCCGGCTCTGCCATGATTTCCTCCATCCGCTTTCGCCAGACCGCATCCATCTCGGGAATATGAGCCGGTTGCCCCCCTCCCAACATCTTCACGCCTCCTCCGCCAGCCAAGGCTTCGCCAAGATCATCCATCAGTTCCCCGATCCCGCTCCCCTCGCACAGGTTTTTTCCAAACATCGACAGGTCCCAGCTCATGAACGAATCAAAAGTCCCCTTTCCCCACTTGTCACTGAAATCTCTCCACTTTAACGCAAAACTTGTCAAACTTCTCTCGTATCCTCCCACCCATGAAGCGAGCTTTCCTAACCATCCTCCTCACCTCGTCCCTTCACGCCTCTGACTCGCTCTTCGTCGAAGCCGAAGCCTTCGCTGATCGTGGCGGATGGTCAGTCGACTCCCAGTTCATCCTCAACATGGGCTCGGCCTACCTCATGGCCCACGGACTCGGCACACCCGTCGCCGACGCTTCCACCGAGGTGACTTTCCCGTCAGTCGGCACCTACCATCTCCACGTCCGTACCAAAGATTGGGTCGCTAAATGGAATGCTCCCGGTTCTCCGGGGAAATTCAAAGTCAGCATCAACGAAAACCCCGCCTCCACCACCTTCGGAACCAAGGGTGCCCAATGGCACTGGCAAAATGGAGGCACAATCGAGATCCCCACACCGAAAACTACCCTCAAACTTCACGATCTCACCGGCTTCAACGGTCGTTGCGACGCCCTCTACTTCACCAAGGATGCCAAAGAGACACCACCCAATGACGGGCAAGCCCTCTTCAATTTTCGCCGCCAAAAGCTCAGCCTCCCCGCCGTTCCCCCGGTCAAGGGTGACTACGATCTCGTCGTTGTAGGAGGCGGTTATTCTGGCATCGGCGCTGCCCTCTCCGCCGCCCGACACGGCCTCAAGGTCGCACTCATTCACGATCGGGCTGTCCTCGGCGGAAACGGCTCGTCTGAAGTTCAGGTTTGGGCCATGGGTGGCACCCAACTTGGAAAATTCCCCCACCTCGGCGAAATCGTAAACGAGTTCTCCGACTTCTCACGTGACTCCCCCGGACTCATTCGCGAGTTCGTCGATGACCTGAAGGAAAAAGTCGTCCGCGCCGAGGACCATATTGACCTCTACCTCAACCACTTTGCCTTCCGCACGAACGCAAAAAACAATCGTGTCGAGTCGGTCGATGCCGTCGACACCACTTCTGGAAGTTTCATCCGAATCGAAGGCAACCTCTTTTGTGATGCCACCGGTCACGGAACGATCGGAGCGCAAGCCGGCGCCAAATTCATGATGGCCGAAAAAGGCCATATGGGCATGTCCAACATGTGGTCTACAAAAGACACCGGCGAGAAAGTCGATTGGCCAAAAACTCCCTGGACCCTCCCCCTCGCTAAAGGCGAATACCCGTCTCTCCACGGTTCCCGGGGTCCCTACGAAAAGTTCAAAAAGGCCGAGTGGTTCTGGGAAGGCGGCTACGACAAGCACCCCATTGATGAGCTCGAGCAAATCCGCGATTGGAATCTCCGCGCAAACTTCGGTGCCTTCACCCACATCAAACAGTCCGAGTCCAACACCAAACTCATGTGGATGGCCTACATCGGTGGAAATCGCGAATCTCGTCGCCTTGAAGGGGACGTCATCCTCACTGGCGACGACATCGCCGCGAAAAAGGTATTTCCCGATGCCAGTGTCCCCACCACATGGTCCATTGACCTCCATTACCCCAAAAAGGAATTTGTGAAGGGCGCAGCCAAAGAAAATCCATTCATCGCCATCGCTGTTCATGATCGAAAGGTCGACCGCAAGACCGGCTACAATATTCCCTACCGCTGTTTCTACTCCAACAATATCGAAAACCTCTTCATGGCCGGGCGCTGCATCTCGGTCGACCGGCGGGCTCTCGGCACCACACGTGTCATGCGCACCTGCGGCATGATGGGAGAAGTGGTCGGCAAGGCCGCTTGGATTGCCACCATCCAAAATACCACCCCGCGCGGTGTCTATGAAAACTACCTCCCTATCCTCATCGATCTCATGATTCAACCCGGCCGCGCGCGCCGCGCTTCCATAGACGCGCCCCTCACCATTCCTCCAATTCCCGAGGAAGGACTTCGCGTCAAACCCGCCAAACAAAACATCATCAATCTCAAGGGCATCGTTGTCGATGACACTAAAGCCAAGCTGACCGGAAAATGGCGAACGGGCGCCGGCCTCAATCCCCACCACGGTCTCGGCTACCAATATGCCCCGCACCCTGCCTCCGCAATCTACAACATGCGTATCAAAAACTCCGGGAAATACGAAGTTCGCGTTCACTGGCTCAATCACCAAAACCGCACCACCGCAGCCGAGTTCACTCTCACTCACGCCAAGGGCAGGGAAACGCTCACCCTTGATCAAACCAAAATCCCGGCTCAAAAAACCTACACCTCCCTCGGCACTTTCGAATTTGTTGATGTCCTCCCCGGCGAACTCACCATCACTTCACAGGCCCCGGGCAATCTCCACATCGACGCCATTCAGCTCCTCAAAGCCGAGTGAATTCAACCATGCCGAAACCGAAACATCTTTGGGTTCGGCTCTATCGCCTCGCTGTCATCGCAACCATCGCCTGGCTCATTTTTGACAAGGCGGAATCCCCGCCCCCGCAGGGTGATTTTCGCCTTCTTTTCCCCAATGGAACCCGCATCGAAGGTGATCAAATCTTCAACTCAGAAGACAAATTTCTCGGCTTCTTTCTTACCACCTCCCCCGACAGCGACCACATCAAAGGATATTCCGGCCCCACCAACCTCGCCCTTGCTCTCGACCGCACCGGCAAGCTGGCTGACGCTAGGATCATCCACTCTGCCGACACTTCCGACCATGTTGTTTCTGTCAAAGAAAATGAGCCGTTTTGGAATGCTCACCTTGGGCTCAGTCTAGGCGCGCCGGGAACCCCCGAGATCGATGCTGTCTCGGGATCCACTTTGACCAGTTCTGCGATCACTCGAAGCATCATCGAAAGACTTGGTGGACTCACAACCTCAAAACTATTCCCCACCTCCATCCTTCTCGCCGAGCTTCCCGAAGCGAATTCCATCGTAGATCACCCCGACTTGCCCGGTGTCAAAATCATGAAAGACGACTCGGGCTCTGTGATTGGCCACGCTTTGCGCACCGCTCCAACGCAGGAATATTTTCACGGATATCAAGGGCCAACCGATATTCTCATTGTTCTGGATAATACCGCAACAAAAGTGACCCGGCTCCGCTTCCGCAAAAGCTACGACAATGAAGAATACTACGAACGTATTCTCGATGACTCCGACTTTCTTGAACTCTACAATAGATTGACCATCGACGAGATCCTTGCTGTCAATCAATCCGAAATCGAAGGCGTGAGCGGAGCCACCCATACCTCCTGGGCCATTGCCGAAAGCGTCGGTCGCCGCCTCGCCAGATTCGAGTCCGACCGCTCATCCGCTTCGATGAAAATCCCCTGGCGTAATCTCGCACTTGTCACCCTCACCCTCGGCGCCTTCTTTTTTTCCTTTACCAAAATCCGCGGTAACCCTCTCGCACGTATTCTTTGGCAACTCACCGTCGTCGTCCTACTCGGCCTCATTCTCGGCGACATCCTCTCCCAAGCCCTTCTCCTCGGCTGGGCCCGCCATGGGCTCCCTTTATTGGATTCCTGGGGACTCATCTTCCTCGCGGCGGCAGCCCTTCTCATCCCCTGGTCCTCCGGCCACCAACTTTACTGTCACCAGCTCTGTCCCCACGGCTTTCTCCAACGCTGGCTTGGCAAGCTTCCGGTCAAACCGTTCAAAACCCCTCCAAAGGTCCACCACATCCTCACTCACCTTCCGTCTCTTCTTCTCGTCATCCTTGTCGCCTCAGTCATCCTCGGTTCCTCGTGGAATCTGGCCGACTGGGAGGGCTTCGACGCCTGGCTCTGGCGCTCCGCTGGCCTTGCCACCATCATGATCGCCATCCTTGGCTTGATCGCCTCGGTTTTCAGCCCCCTCGCCTACTGCAAATACGGTTGCCCAACCGGAGCGCTCTTTAAATACCTCCGCAGGTCATCAGGCACCAACCGCTTGAGCCTTCGCGACTTTATCGCCAGCCTCCTCTGCCTTCTTGCCTACCTGTTCTAGCTGATGCCATCCCGTCTTTACGATGACCTCGATCCCCTCTACCGGGAAATCTGGGGAACCTCCCTTCATCATGGACTTTGGGACACAGGAAAGGAATCCCCCCAACAAGCCCGGGACAATCTCATCAACCTGGCCATCGATCTCCTTCAGCCTCGAGGAAGAATTGCTGACATCGGCTGCGGCTATGGAACCCTCGCCCACCGGCTCATCAACGATTTTAATACCGAGATCGTAGCCAGCACCGCTTCCAAAACCCAAGCCAACTTGATCAAACCTCACCCGTCTCTCTCAATTCTCACAGGCGACTGGCTTGCGCAACCCCTCACCCCTCAATCTCTCGACGGGGCCATCGCAGTCGAAAGCCTCTCTCATTTTCTTTCTTTCGATTCCTTCCTTGCCCACACCGTCCCTGCCCTCAAACCCGGCGCCCAAATCGTCATTGCCGACTGGTTCTCAGACAACGGCAAACGCCCCTTCCTCCGCCATCTTGCAAAAAGCGGAGACCTTCCCCACTGGCGATCTTTCGCATCTCTCACTGCCAAAGCCCGACACTACGGCCTGAAGGAATCCAACTCCCACGATCTTTCCCAAAAAACAGCGCCCACGTGGTCGCATCTTTTCCTGAAATCCCTCTCGCTCCCCGTTCGCCGCCCGAATCTCCTCCCCGTCCTGCTCACACAACTCATCAAGCGCCCCTCCCTGCTCTGGACCTTCCCCCTCCTTCGCCTCGCCTACCAAACCGGCGACCTCCAATACCACATCGTATCCTTCGAAAAGTAGATCTCGCTTTCATCTCGCGATTCCTGCCACTTTTCCCTAGAATCCGAAACGCCCATGAAGAAAGCACGTTTCCCCCGTTCGGTTATTCTCGTCGCAGCCTTCTATCTTGTTGCTGCCATCAGCGCTGCCATCACCCAGCAAAACTGGCAGTTTTTGAAAATCTACATTCCCTTCTTCTTCATAATCGCAGGAGTTGTGGCCTTTATGCATAGCCGGGTGAATTTTTCAAAATCCCTTCTCTGGTGCCTCACACTTTGGGGTGCCATACATCTCGCCGGTGTTCTCGTCCGAATTCCAGCCTATGATGGTGACCAGCAGACCCTCTACTCATGGTTGGTCATCGGCCACTGGTTGAAGTATGATCACGTTGTCCATGCCTTTGGATTCGGTAGCTGTACCTGGCTGACCTGGGAAGCTCTTCGAGCCAGTATCCAACAGCGACTGGGGCGAAAGCTCTATCCTTCAATGGGCATGATCTTCCTCTGCGTTTTTACAGGCATGGGCTTGGGCGCTCTCAATGAGATCATCGAATTCATCGCCGTCATCAGCCTGCCCGAAACAAATATCGGGGGATACATCAACACCTGCTGGGATCTTGTGGCAAACCTCGCCGGCTGCCTTTTTGTCGGCCTTCTCATCCTCTTCCGGGGGTAGTCCGACATCCGTGATCCTCACTTTCTCAGAAGCCACCGCTCAACGACTCGATGCCTTCCTTGCGGGAAGACTTTCTGGGCTCTCCCGCTCGCAAATCCAGAACCTGATAAAAGGCGGCCACATTCTCCTCAACGACAAGTTAGTCAAGGCTCGAGCCTCGCTCAAAAAGGGTGACCTCATCACAGTCTCGATCCCCGAAAAATCTAACGTTGAACCGGATGCCGAAGACCTCCCGCTTTCTGTCCTCTACGAAGATGATGAAATCATCTTCCTGAACAAAGCCCACGGCATGGTCGTTCATCCGGCCGCCGGGAATGCCAACGGAACCCTCGTCAACGCCCTCCTTCATCACTGTGCCGGAAAGCTCGCATCGGAAGGAGGGGAAGGCCGACCCGGAATCGTTCACCGGCTCGATAAAGACACTTCAGGTTGCATTGTAGCAGCGAAAACAAACACCGCCCTAAAAAATCTGGTCGGACAGTTTGCCGACCGAACAACAGCCAAACTTTACCTCGCTGTCACCCAATCTCTTCCCAAAGAAACCCACCAAACTGTTTCAAACAACATCGCCCGTCACCCCGTGCACCGCCAGCGAATGGATGTCTGCAACCCTGGAGCGGGAAAACAAGCAATCACCGACCTCCACCTGCTTCACACTGCTGACGATGGAACCTCTCTGGTTCTTTGTGCTTTGCACACTGGTCGGACCCATCAGATACGCGTCCACAACCGCTTTCTGGGACACCCTCTTCTCGGCGATCCCCTCTACAGCAAACCGAACCGGCAACCTGTCTCCACCGGCCGACTGATGCTCCATGCTTGGCGCCTTGGAATCACCCACCCTTTGACCAGTCAATGGATCCAGCAAGAGGCACAAATTCCTAATGAATTTCTCCCTTGGACCGATAAGGTGACAGAGCGTCTCAACCAAGTTCGTTTGATTCAAGACTACAAGAAATTCGACGCCCTTTGGTAAGACTTGAAAATCTTGTTGCCCCAGACAATTCTCTTTGTGTCGCAGTGAAACTCCCATGGCCCCGGAATTAAAAAGACGTTATCTCCGACTTGTCCGGCGCTCTTACCGACTTCTCCGAAGCCCGAGGTTGAAACGCCATCCATGGCTCCGAAAATTTCTCTCCCCAATTTTCAACCGTGAACTCTGGTATCCCTGTCGTGAATCAGTGGCATCGGGACTTGGTATAGGGCTCTTCGTCGCCATGCTTCCCATCCCTGGCCAGATGATTCTTGCCGCCCTGAGTGCGATGAAAATCAGAGCAAATGTTACCATCGCTATAGCAGCCTGCTGGGTTACCAACCCAGCCACCCAGCTCTTCATTATGCGACAACAAGAGTTGTTTGGAAAAATTCTGCATGAGAAATTAAAATTTCCCCGGATTCCATTCTTCTCAAATCTTGAGGGAAAGCCCCCTGCGATCATGGGAATTGAATTCGAAAAATTGAATGCGGGGAGCTTCATCACCGGATTCCTCATGATGGGAATCCTTCTCTTCCTCCTCGCCTTTCCCGTCGTCTACCTTTTCTCAGCCACGATGCCAAAAATCCTGCCAAAAACCCGCTACCAAAGGGCAAAGGCAAAAGTCATCGCCCGTCAGAAGAAGGAGGAATCCCAAAATCAATCAAACTGATTTTCCCTCCGCCGGTCGCGCGAATCACAAAATCTAAGCGCTCGTTCTCCTCCCCCAACCAAGCGTTCTGACACCGCATGGTAGGAGGGACCGGATTTCCCCCAATGAGATCAGAGTGGATGACCCAATAAACTTTCATCCCCTACTCCTCATCCACCGACGTCAGAGCGCGGGATATCTCCTCTCAACCTCCGAGATGTTTCGAAATAGGCTATCTCGATCCCTCACGTGATTGGCCGGCGGCTCCCCAACTCCACCTCATCTGCCAAAGTCGGGGACCTTGCCCCGAACAGGACTAGCACCAGCCAACATCCAGCTAATCTAGAACGTCTCCTTCATCACTCCTCCTTCTTATTATTTTCAGGGCGGAACGCCGAGACAAAGAGCAATACAGCCGCAATCGAAATACATGAATCCGCGACGTTGAAAGTCGGGAAAAATCCTCCGCTCCTCGGTGAAACTTTCTCGTAACCCGGAAGCTTTACCCGAATAAAATCGACCACGTATCCTTTTGAGAGACGGGTCATGAAGGTCTTATTCTCATGCTGCTCCAACCAGAATCCCTGCAACAAACGGTCGGTAAGGTTTCCACACACTCCGGCCACCAAAAGAGCAGCAGCAAGCTTGGCCGGGGCATTGGCAAACGCCCCTTTCCTCCAAAAAATCGTGATTATAGCTAACGCTGTAATGAGCACGAATAAGAACACAATGGGCGCCCAGGTCGTTCCGTTTCCCATCCCAAAAGCCGCCCCTTGGTTGTGGATCCGCCACCACCAAAGAAAGCCCTCGATCATCTCAACCGGAGGATCCGGCGTGTGAAAATCCGAGGACAAGGGCTCGTGAAACTTAAAAACCACCCACCACTTTGTGATCTGATCGAGCACAAAGAGAGGCAGACTCAAAATGAGAAAAATCTTAGGCAGACGGTTCATTGGGAACTTCCGAAAGGGCGATAAACAAATGGCACAGATCAGGCTCCACGCATCAGGGAAATTTCAGCCAAGCTCACAAAGGAATTCACGAGATCCTCGCGGCTTGCCTTTTTGAGAACATCTACGGGAACCGCCCTCTCCAGAGTGAACTTACCAGATCTCGTCCGGCGTAAGGTGCTGAGGTGGGCTCCGCAACCAAGTTTTTGGCCAATGTCGTGGGCGTATGTCCGCACGTAGAAACCTTTGGTGCAATCGACAGCAAAGTCGATTTCAGGTAGCTCAATACGGTCAAGCCGATAGTCCCTGACAGAGACCGGGCGGGGCTTCCGCTCCACCACCAAGCCCTTGCGAGCAAGTTTGTAAAGAGGAACGCCATCCTTTTTAATAGCCGAAACCATCGGCGGAATTTGTTCAAAGTCTCCCTTGTGGGCGTCAAAGGCTGCTCTGATCTCTTCCTCACTGAGTTCAGGAACATCCTTTTCCTCCTCAATTTCCCCCTCCTTGTCTTGGGTCGATGTTGTCGAGCCGAGAGTGATCGTTCCGGTATAGGTCTTATCCTCACTCATGAGAAGATCCTGAATCTTCGTCGCTCGATTGATCACTAACATGAGAAGCCCTGTCGCCATCGGGTCAAGCGTGCCACAATGGCCGATTTTCTTCATGTTGAGTTGGCGGCGGGCAATCGCAACCACGTCGTGCGAGGTCATTCCCGGAGCCTTGTCGATCAAGAGCACTCCGCTGGGCAGGTCGTTCGGATTTTGCATTTTAAAAATATATAATTACGAAAGTCCTTCCCTCTCAATTGCCAAGTGAATCTCAGCGAGCACCTTCTCCCGTGCAGACTCCAGCGGACCGGCCATTCGAATTCCCGCAGCAAGGGCGTGGCCACCGCCACCAAAGATTCCGCAAATCTCGCTCGCGTTTATGCGACGATCTTTGGAACGCATCGAAACACGGATCTTTCCTCCATCCAAATCTTCAAAAAAGACCGCCACCACCACTCCTTGAACCGCACGGATAAAGTCGATCATTCCCTCGGTATCGTCATCGATGAGCCCGAGTTCCTCTTTGGTCGCCATTCGCAAGTCCCACCACACCAGACGACCGTCTTCACTACGATCCAAGGTATTCAAAAGCGCACGCATCAATTCAACTCTCCGATAAGGTTGATTGTCGTATGTGAGCTGGTTAATTTCACCGACGTTCAAACCTCGCGCGACCAAATCGGCAGCCATTTCATAAGTCCTCTGAGTAGTTCCGGGATATTGAAATGAGCCGGTATCAGTCGATACCGCCACATAGATGGAATCGCGGGTAATCTCCGAAATCGGCATATCGAGAGTAGTCAGGAGATCGTAGATAATCTGTCCCGTCGCCGGACTGTCAGAATCGATATAGTTCAAATCTCCGTAACCGGGATTCGAAATGTGATGGTCGATGTTGATCGTCATCTTGGCATCCTTGATCGCTTGCAAACTGCCCTCACCTAGCCGAGCATGCGCGGCAGTGTCTAAGGTAATTGCGACTTCGACATCGACATTCTTTGCTTCGGAAGACACCTCCACTTTCTCTGATCCTGGGAGAAAAGCGAGACTCTCGGGACACCCATCGTTGTTAAGATAACGAACAGATTTCCCCATCTGCTCCAGAGCATGCCCAAGGGCTAGAATCGAACCAATCGCATCACCGTCAGGACGAACGTGACTGACGACAGCGAAGGACTGGTGAGCTTCAAAAGCTTCACCGATTTTGGCAAAGGGAGTGTTTTCGGACATGGCGACGGGGACGGCATTTTCCCCACGTAGTGCAAGTGATCAAGTATTGATCGAAAGAAAGAGCTTCCGCGCTACTCCGACCTCTTCGAAAAGAGCCATTTCCAGACCTCGGGGTCACGATAAGTCGCCGTCCATGAATCATGCCCCACTCCCGGATACTCGCGAAGCTTCACGGTGGCGCCCGCTTTTTTTAAGGCCTCGACCATGAGGGACGAGGCTTTCAAAGGCACAACATTGTCAGCCGCTCCATGAAAGACCCAAAAAGGAACCTGCTTCATTGCTTTGGCTGTTTTGGGGTCTCCGCCTCCACAGACCGGCATCGCCGCCGCAAAAAACTCCGGACGTCTCGCCACCGCCGCGAAAGTGCCAAAGCCTCCCATCGAAAGCCCGGTGACATAAATCCGATTGGGGTCAACCTTCTCTTCCTTCACCAAGCGATCAACCACTTCAAACACCATCGTCATCATCGCCGACGGTTTCTCAGACAGGTCTCCCCCTTTGGGAGCCCTAAAATCACCTTTCAAATCGGCCCACCAAACCTCCCGGTTGCACTGTGGTGCCACGACGACTGCGCTTTCCTTGTTGTTCCCGATCCATTTCAAAAGGTCGCCAACTCCGTGCTTCAGCTGCACCTTATTGTCGCTCCCTCTTTCTCCCGCCCCGTGCAGAAAAAGTATAAGAGCCGGAGTCTCCGACTCTCCCACCTTGGTCCAACGATACGGAAGAGATTTGTCATCCTTCTTGTGAACTTCGGCCTTCATTTTCTCAAGCGATCCGGCCAGCGCCATTGTCATTGTCGCTACAAATACTCCAATCATCTTCGTCATGGTCGGAAGGGTGACCGATCCCAAACGAAGTGACAAGCCGCTAGAAAACGCCTCCCTTTAGGCCTCCTTCATCTTCGTTTTCACTTTCTCTTCAATCTCGGCATAAAGCGCATTGTCCTCTTTCAAGACCGTCTTCGTGGCATCGCGACCTTGTCCAAGTTGTGAGCCATCGTAGCTAAACCAACTTCCACGCTTCTGAATGATATCGAACTCCTGGGCGAGATCAATCAATGAGCCGACCGAAGAAATTCCTTCATTATACATAATATCGAACTCGGCCTCCTTGAAAGGAGGGGCAACCTTGTTCTTCACAATCTTAACCTTGGTCCGACTTCCAACTACGGTGCCATCGGTGGCTTTGATCTGGCCGATCCGGCGAATATCAACGCGAACTGAAGAGAAAAACTTCAGGGCTCGACCACCAGGCGTTGTCTCAGGACTACCGAACATCACACCAATTTTCTCACGAATCTGGTTGGTGAAAATACAAGTCGTGCGGGCTTTGGAAATAAAGCTGGTTAACTTCCGCATCGCCGCACTCATGAGACGTGCCTGCGTCCCCACGGTGGAATCGCCAATCTCTCCTGCCAATTCCTGCTTTGTCACCAAGGCTGCCACCGAATCGAGAACAATCACATCGATCGCATTTGAACGAACCAAGGTCTCAACAATCTGTAGGGCCTCTTCACCCGAGGATGGTTGGGACACGAGAAGGTCATCCAAATTTACGCCCAAAAGACGGGCATACTGTGGATCAAGCGCGTGCTCCACATCAATGAATGCGGCCAATCCCCCTGATTTTTGAGCCTGGGCAATGACGGTTAGTGTAAGAGTCGTTTTACCCGATGATTCCGGTCCAAAGACCTCAACAATACGGCCGCGAGGAAAACCACCGACTCCGAGAGCGCGATCAATGAGCAAATTACCGGTAGGGATCGAGTCAACGTCCATCCGTTTATCATCTCCAAGCCGCATAATGGCAGCTTCACCGAAATCTTTCTGAATCTGGATAATGGCTAGATCGAGGTTCTTCTTGCGGGCAGCGGCCAGCTTATCATCTCCTTTTGCAGCAGCGGCGGTTGGGGCTTTCTCTTTCTTCTCGGACATAGTGGCAGTTTTAGTGGTAGTGGAACTCATGACAATGTTTGGTATAATTAACTGAGAAGAACAGATCACATGAACAGTGTTCATGGAAGTTAAAAGTGTTCAAATGAGTCATTTTATTTTGAAAGGCTGAAATAAATAAGATTTTTCCCGTCATCCTTCCTCTCCTAAGCTCACCCCACATGAGTAAAGATCAGCCTCTTAGCGGACATGTCGCCCTCGTCACCGGAAGCAGCAAAGGGCTGGGATCCGGAATCGCCAGATGCCTCGGCGCCTCCGGAGCCAAAGTCGTCATTAACGCCTACAACACCATCGCGCTCGGACAAGAGGTTGCCGATGAAATCATCTCCAAAGGAGGAGAAGCAATCGCCATCCGTGCCGACGTTTCTAAGGAGAGCGAAATCAAATCCCTCTTTGAACAAGCCGGGAACGAACTGGGGCCGGTCGATATCATTGTTCCAAATGCCACCCCTCCCCAACCCCAGAAACCCATTGAGGACTATGACGAAGAGTTCTACCGAAGCATGCTCGACTTCTTTGTCATCAGTCCTTTCCTCCTCACTCAAGCCGCCGTCCCCAGCATGAAAGAGCGTAGTTGGGGACGCATCATTAATATCACCTCAGAGACCTACGCCGCGGCCAATCCGAACTTCTCCGCCTACGTCGCCGCCAAAGGAGGGCAAGTCGGTTGGTCCCGATCGATGGCCAAGGAACTCGCCCCTTTTGGGATCACGGTTAACATGGTCGCTCCCGGCTGGATCCCGGTCGAACGTCATGCCAACGATCCCCAGGAAGAAAAGGACGGCTACCTCGCCCAAATCCCCGCCGGTCGCTGGGGCACCCCCGACGATATCGGAAATGCTGTTAAATTCTTCGCTCTCGAAGAGTCGAGCTTCATCAACGGCCAAACCCTCCACGTCAACGGAGGCATGACCCCGTGGTGAAATTTATGGAACGAAAACCACATGAACATTTCTATCTGGCAGAGACTAAAGCTTCTCGTTCACTCGCTATTTCTTCCTCAACGGAATCAACTGAGGCCTTGCCCTTCTTATCTCCCTCAAAATTGAGCAACCCACTAGCTTGACCTGGGGGGCGTTTTGAAATTTTTTCTCCTAAAACAGAAAAACGATTCCGATGACGGGTGAAATCATCCCCATCAGCATACCATAAGTGAAGGTGGTTCCCAAATCCCGTGAACGTTTTCCAAGTGCTCCCAGGCCAAATCCACCAACTTCTGCGTATCCTTCTCGAGGGCAACAAACAAGTTCACCTCCCCCAACAAGGAAGCTCTTCACCCGAAAGTCACTCTGAAATGCACATGAAATTCACTCCCCCCCCTTCCCGAATCATTCGTAAAATAACTCGCGCTTTCCTTCACCACGTTGTTCATTCAATAACACATTTTTCATGGAAAATTACCTTTGGCTATCCTGGCTCGGCATTGGCTTCTGCATCATCCACTCCGCGATGTTTTCCGGGTGCAACCTCGCCTTCTTCTCGCTGGGCCGTCTCCGCCTCGAGGCCGAAGCCCAGCGAGGCAGCGCAGCTGCGACAAAGGTCCTCTCCCTAAGACAAGATGCCAACCTCCTTCTCTGCACCATCCTCTGGGGGAATGTCAGCGTCAATGTTCTGCTCTCCCTCCTGAGCGAATCCCTACTTGCAGGGGTATACGGATTCCTCTTCTCCACCGTGGGTATCACCTTTTTCGGCGAAATCATGCCGCAGGCTTATTTCTCACGAAATGCCCTCAAGGTCGGAGCCCTTCTCACTCCAGTCATCCGCTTCTACCAAATCCTTCTCTACCCCATCACAAAGCCCTGCTCCCTTCTCCTCGACGGATGGATTGGACCGGAAGGTCCGTCGTTTTACGAAGAAAGAGATATCGAAATCATTCTTGAAAGACACATCGACGAAGAGGACTCCGAAATCAGCGCTAACGAAGGACAAGGCGCCCTTAATTTTCTCGACCTGGACGACCGACGCATCGTGGAGGAAGGCAACGAGATCGAACCGGACACGATTTACCAATTCCCGACTAAACTCGATCTCACCATCCTCCCCTCGCTCGATACCGAGGAAGGCCTGGAGTTTGTTGAATCACTCAAAAAGCACCACCACCGATGGGCCATTATTGTCAACGAAGGAGGAGACCCGGTTATCGTGATGGACACCACCAAGACCCTTTGCGACCTGAACGTCAAAGGCACCACAGCCGATCTCTACCAGCAATGCCACCGCCCCATTGTGGTGAACAATGAAGAAATGCACCTCGATTCTGTTCTTGGAGAATTTGTGGTTGAGGCCGAAGATTCCCACGACAACGTCGTCGACCGCGATGTTGTCCTCTACTGGACAGCTGACCATAAGAGGATTATTACCGGAGCGGATATTTTTGGGCGCCTCCTGAAGGGGATCGCCAGACGTGTTCCCCCCAGGGCTACCACAAATTAAAGATCGTCTTATGTCGAAACACCATCACTTCACCTGGCCACGCTTACCCGACGTGAGACATCAGGTGGCGTGCCATTTTTGCGACACCCTTCACGAAGTTGCCCTCATTGAAGAAGGAACCGCCGCCCACTGCAAGGAATGCGGATCTGTTCTTTACCACAACCGGACCAGCAGCTTGCAAAGAGCGGTCGCCTTCGGAGTTACGGCACTCTCACTTTTCGCACTCATGTTGATCTTTCCTTTCATCACCATGGATGCACAGGGCAATGTCAGTGCGGTTTCGGTCCCCGGTGCCGTGGCCGGCCTTTGGCAAGAGGGCGGAGAACTCATCGCGATCAGCGTGGCTCTCTTTGTAATTGTCTTCCCATTCATCCTCCTCGCCAGTCTCCTCTATCTTTGTATCCCCCTCCTCTTCGGGCATAGCCTGCCACGCAGCCGTCCGGTCATGCGGATTTTCCAGGCTTTTCAGGTCTGGGTCATGGTCGAGGTTTTTTTCCTCGGTGCCATCGTTAGCCTGCTCAAGCTTGTGAAGCTCGCTGATGTCGAACTTGGTATCGGATTCTGGTCGGTGGCCGGCCTGATGCTTTGCCTCGCTGGCGCGATCAGCGGTATCGACCGAACCGAACTTTGGGACCGCATTGAAATTGCGGACCATCTCAGAAAGGAGGCGGCATGAATCCTTCAGCCCTCGAACTTGACATGGCCGCCTGTCACATCTGCAACAAGGTTTCGGAGATCCAAAATCACCACTGTTCCCGCTGCGGTTCGCAGCTCCACCCGCGCAAGCCTGATAGTCTGGCCCGCTGCCTCGCTTTCGGCTTCACCGGCATCCTCGCCTACATCCCTGCCAATCTCCTCCCCATCATGCTCGTCACCCAACTCGGAACCGAGGAAAAGAGCACGATCCTTGGTGGCGTTGCGACATTTTGGGACATGGGCGCCTATCCGGTCGCCATCACCATTTTCATCGCCAGCGTCATGATTCCCGGTCTCAAGTTTGTGGCCCTGGGCATCCTCTGCGGCGCGGCCACCGGAAAAATCGAACTCAACCCCAGGAGTGCCAACCGCATCTATTACCTCACCGAGCTGGTGGGCCGTTGGTCCATGGTCGATGTCTTTGTCGTTGCGATTCTCGTTGGTCTCATTCAAATGGGCAATCTCATGTCCATTGAACCCGGAGCCGCAGCCATCGCTTTTGCCCTTATGGTCATCCTCACGATGCTTTCCGCCAACGCCTTTGACCCCAAACTCATCTGGGATCGCCTCCGCCAATCTGATTCCAACTCCCCCGTCCCTTGAGAAATCCCCCGCCCGACACCGAAGAAAGTCTCCATCCCGACGTCCGTCCCGGCGCTCGGTTTAACAAAGTATGGATCATTCCCATCGTCGCCCTCCTCCTCGGGCTCTGGCTCGTCAAACGAAACCACGATGAGAAAGGCGAAATCATCGTCATTCGATTCGAAAATGCCGACGGGATTAAGGAAGGCAAGACAGAGATTAAATGTCGTAACGTCAATATCGGCATGGTCGAAAACATCAGACTCACCGACGACCTGGAGGTCGAAATCGAAGTCCGTGTCAAACCCACTCACCTCCACCTGATTCGCAAGGACTCACGCTTCTGGGTCGAAAAACCACGAATCCAAGGCGCCTCAATTTCAGGCCTCGGCACCCTAATCAGCGGAGCTTTCCTCCAACTGGATCCCGGTATCGGCCAGGAGGGCGCACGCGAGTTCGCCGGACTCGAAACACCTCCACTCACTCCGCGTTCCGTCGAGGGGCTCCGTCTCACTCTCACTGCCGAACAACCTGGATCAATCGGAATTGGCAGCGGTATCTATTTCAACGAGAACCTCGTCGGCCGCGTTGAAAGCCGAACTTTCAACATGGATACCCGAACGGTGTTTTTCGGGGTGTTCATCGAAGATGAATACAGCAACCTCATCACAGATAACTCGCTCTTCTGGCGGTCCTCCGGCATCTCCCTCCATATTGGTGCCGATGGCTTCGACTTGGAACTCCCCTCGCTCGATTCCCTCGTCGCAGGTCGAATTTCGGTTAGCGTTCCCGAGGGGATCTCCGCCGGCGAGCCTCTTCCCGATGACAGCCTCCTTGCTCTCTTTCAAAGTCAGGACGCCGCCCAAAACACAACTTTCCAAGGGGGGGTCGAATTTCTACTCCTCGTCGACGAATCCCTCCGTGGACTTAAGGTTGGCTCTCCCGTGGAATTCCGCGGCCTGCGAATTGGAAGAGTCGGCAAAATCTCCTATACCCTCATCGAAGATGTCAATATTGAAGAGATTCCCATTCTGGTTCAACTCGATGCCCGTCTCATGGCAATCCACTTCCCCCCATCTATTCTTGACGAAGGAGAAATTGGCTTTGAAGAGGCCCTTCAACAAGGTCTCCGAGCCTCACTCAAGTCGAGTAATCTCCTCACCGGACAACTCTATGTTGACTTGGATTACTATCCTGATTCCATTTACACCGGCATCGAGAAACGGGGAGAGCTCATCGTTCTTCCCACCGTCCATACCGGTCTTGAAAATCTCCAGGATAAGGTTGGAGCTCTCCTTGAGAAATTCAATGCCCTCAAGCTTGATGAACTCGTCACCAAAGTTGGTCAAACATCCGATGAAGCGACCGAAGCTCTCGGTAACGTGAACCTCGCCATGGTGTCCAGCAAGGGGGTCGTGGCTGACGCACAAAACACACTCAACGACATCTCTGAAACTGTCAAATCGCTCAACGCCATCCTCATCGCCGATGATACCAAATCCCTCTCCGGCGACCTTCGCAACACTCTCGCCCAGGTCAACAAGTCCCTCGAACCTCTTTCCAACAACGGAGCCGTTTACGGAGACCTTCGACGCACCATGGACGAACTCCGCTCCGCCATCCGCTCCATCGAGCGCATGACCACCGAGATTTCAGACAAACCCAACTCGCTCCTTTTCGGGAAAGACCCGAACAGTAAAAAGATCCCCCGCGCCCGCCGCTAGTAATCCATGGCTACCCGTCTTTATCTCCTGATTTCTGTCCTCGCTTTGGCCTCCTGTTCCACTGAGCGAAACTACTACGTTCTCTCCCCGATCGGCCGCCCTCCTTCCGGAGGGGATATCGGTATCGGCGTTGGTCCCGTCAACATGGCCGACTACCTTGTCGAACGTCCTTATCTCATATTCCAATCCAGCCCGCATAAGATGGAAATCTCCGACCTTCACGAATGGGGCGGCGACCTCCGCAACGATTTCACCCGCGTCCTTGCCAGCAATCTCGGGCGACGCAAGGGCACCGGTCACATCCAAACCTATCCCTGGAATCGCGAGAACGAACTCAAATATCAAATCACCGTTGATGTCCGTCAATTCCACGGAACGGTCGACGGGGACGCTCTTCTCGAGGCCTCCTGGCGCGTCTACGAACTCCCCGGGAGTCGCCTCATCGCCAGCAGGACCACCACTCTCCGCGAGCCAATGACGAAAGATGGTTTCGAAGAACTCGCCGCTGCTCAAAGCCGCTTGATCGATAACCTCGCCGCTGCCATTTCCAAAGAACTATGAAGATTCTCTTAACTTTGGCCATCGCGACCCTCCTGGTCTCTCTCACCTCCTGCTCCAACTCGCCGCTTCCTCTCAGAACCGTTCAAAACCTTGAACTCGACCGATACGACGGCGAGTGGCATGAAGTCGCGCGGCTTCCAAACCGTTTCGAGAAAGGCATCGTCGCCGCCAAGGCCACCTACGGTGTTGGACTTGACGGCCCCATCTCGGTTCGCAACAAAGGCCTGAAGGCAAATGGAAAACTGACCAGTATTTCCGGCTCTGCCAGCGTTGTAGGAGACGGTAAACTCAAGGTCCGTTTTGATCCCTTTCCCCTAAACCTCTTTCTAGGAGATTACTGGGTTCTCTGGATCAATCAGCCCTACACCAAGGCCATTGTGGGCTCACCGAACCGAAAGTTTCTCTGGCTCCTCTCCAAAAACCCCAGTGTCATTGCCTCTGACTTCACCGAGCCTCTCCAGCTCATGAAAGCCCAGGGCTTCGAGATCGAAAAGCTCATCGAAAACCCGAAACGTCTCGCACCCGACCCCCAGCCTCCACTGCTGGTCACATTCTAGGTCCAGACCCCTCTCAAGGGAACCGGTTCAAGCGATGAGATTTCGAAATCTCTCGTAAGCCAACTCCCATTCCGCCGGATGCGCCGGCAAATATGTTTTCGTTTGAAATGATCTTCGCACGAGACCCCTCGCCTCTTCCAGAGTGGACAAACGACCACACGCCACTTTTTGCATGACGAGATTTCCGGCAGCCGTAGCCTCGTAGGGACCCACGATCACCGGTCGGCTAATGCTACTCGCGATACTTTGATTCAGCCTTTCGTTCTGACCTCCTCCCCCAATGATATGCAAAACATCGATCCGGTGACCGATGACCCTTTCCAACCGGTCCAACACAAAACGCACCTTCAATGCGAGGCTATCTGCGACCAATCGCATGATTTGGCCTGGATTCGACGGGACGCCTTGACCGGTCTCCCGGCAGTAGTCCATGATTGCCAGCGGCATGTCGCAGCGACGGGAAAAGCGCTCGTCGTCAGGGTCAATGAATGACTGTAACCGCACCGCTCCAGCGCCCATTTTGGCGAGATCAAAATAACTCCAGTCATTTCCCTCATCTTTCCAAACCCGCCGGCATTCCTGAACGAGCCAGAGACCGTTGATATTCTTGAGAAGTCGGATCGTCTCAAAAACTCCGACCTCATTGGTGAAATTGTATTCCCGGACCAGTGGGGTCAGGATCGGTTCATTGATTTCAACGCCAAGCAGCGACCAAGACCCCGAGCTCAGGTAGGCAAAGTTTGTCCCTGGTTCGGCAGGAACCGCGGCAACCGCAGAGGCAGTATCATGGCTACCCACAGTGACCACCTTGGTGTGGGGAGAGAGACCGGTTTGTTCGGCAATCGCAGGCAGGATGGGTGCCAGGAATTGGCCCGGATCAATAAGGTCGGGCGCGACTGATAATGAAAGCCCAAGAGCATCGAAAAGAGCCCGGGACCAATCCTTTTTTGCAGGATTGTAGAGCTGAGTTGTCGACGCATTGGTGCGTTCACATTTCGCCACCCCGGTAAGCCGAAGATTGATAAGATCCGGGATGAGAAGAAATTGATCAGCTTGTGGGAGGACCGAATCAGGATCTTGAACCTCAGCCCCCATTTGAACCAAAGTATTAATATCAATGAACTGGATTCCGCTCTTCTCAAAAATTGTCTCAGCCGGGATGCGTGAACAAAGATTGTCCATCACTCCCTTCGTCCGTTGATCGCGGTAATGGCGGGGGCCCGCAAGCAATTCACCACCGGGCCCAATGAAGCCGTAGTCGACACCCCAGGCGTCTACTCCAACCGATTGGATCTTCTCGGGGCCAAAGCGATCGACGGCCTTTTTGAGCCCTTCAAGAACGCCTTTCCAGAGCACCTCGAAGTCCCAGAAAAGACCAGCATCCTTCTCAAAAGGAACATTTTCGAAGCGATTAATTTCTTCCAGGGTGAGCTTTTCCTGATTCACCAATCCCGCAATCACCCGACCACTTCCGGCGCCAAGATCAACGGCGAGATAAATGGAAGTGGTATCGGGCATGGCTATGATTGGGGGGGAAGGCGGCATTCCCCCCGGATCCGCTATCAATCGGAAAGTTCGAGTTAATGAATCCTATCGAAGAAAGGCTTCATGAAGTCCTCCATCCACCGCAAGGATCTGCCCGGTCGTTTTCGAGGACGCATCGCAAAGCATGAACAACATTCCCTCCGCCTGGTCGCGGGGAGTGATCGGTGCCTTGGTAAGCGTGCGGTCGGCATAGAATTGAGCAAGTTTGTCGCGTAGGTCTTCAGTGCTTTCATCATCATTAAAGGAAATTTCGTACTTCGACAGAGAAGCAATGACACGGTCACGCGGAAACATTCCGCTCCCCGCAACTACGGTGGCAGGAGCAACCCCATTGACCCGGATCAAAGGAGAAAGTTCAACGGCCAGTTCGCGAACGAGATGATTGGCGGCAGCCTTTGAGGTGTCGTAGGCGACCGATCCCTTTTTCGAGACGACGGCATTCGCACTCGTTGTGACAACCATGGAACCACGGAGCCCTTGCTCCTTCCAAATTCCGGCAGCCTCATCAGCAACGAAATACGGTCCCGCAACATTGATCCCAAAGGTAAGCCCCCACTTGTCGTCAGGGATATGGCCGCTACGATCGGGTGGAACAAAAATCCCGGCGGTGACCGCGATGTGATCAAACCCGCCGTAAGCATAGATGACCTCGGCAAGCATGGTTTTGATCGATCCACGATCAGTGACGTCACATGCGAGGCCAATCGCATTTCCACAACCTGAGATCCCGGATCCAGCCACTCCGATCCCCTGACCCACTTTCGCAAGCAATTGCCCGGCGGTTTCCTTTGCCTGTTCCTCGTTGATATCGGCACAAACGACATGCGCCCCCTGGGCAATCATGAGATGGGCCATTTCCCTGCCAATCCCACTCCCGGCACCGACAACAATGACCACCTTTCTGGCAAACTCGCGCTCGGGTGGCATGCGCTGAAGCTTCGCTTCTTCAAGTGCCCAGTATTCAATATCAAATGCCTCTTTTTGAGGGAGACCAATGTACTCATCAATCGCTTCGGCACCCCGCATCACAGAGATGGCGCAGTTGTAAAACTCGGCGGTCACACGCGCCTCACTTTTGTTTTTTCCAAATGCGATCAAACCAATCCCGGGAATGAGCACGACGGTCGGATTCGGATCGCGCATTGCAGGCGATGAAGGCTCTTTGTTTGCCTCATAATAAGCCGCGTAATCGGACCGGTATTTCTTCAGTCCCATAGTGAGTTTTTCGCGGAGGGAGATGAGGTCTTCGCGCTGTGGATTCCAGTCGATGTAGAGCGGCTTGATCTTGGTGCGCAAGAAATGATCAGGGCAGGATGTCCCAAGCTCGGCGAGACGAGGCGCGGCGTTCGAGTTAACGAATTCGAGAACCGCATCCGTTGCCTCAATCGTCGCGATAAAGCGATTCTTCTGGCTCACCTGTCCCCGAAGCCAGGGCAGGATTTCGCTGACCAGTTCGCTCTGCTGTTCAGAGGAAAGCTTTTCAAATTTCTGACCTTCGAACGTCTGCCCCCCTTTGTCGCGCTCCTCAATATAGCGGCCGGCACGTTCGATCAATTCAAGCGTAAGTTCATAGCATTCCTTATCATCGTTTGCCCAGTTGATGAGGCCGTGCTGCCCCATATTGATCCCTTTGGCCGACGGATGTTTTTCACAGACGTCCTGAAAGAGGAGACCGAGATCAAAACCAGGACGCTGCCACGAAGTATAGACGACCTCGTCTCCAAAAATCTCCTGCGTGATCGCCTCCGAGTTCTTCGTGGCACAAAGCGCGATAAAAGCATTCGGATGCATGTGATCCACATGCTTATAAGGAATGAATGAGTGCAGCGGAGTGTCGATAGACGAAGCCCTCGGGTTCAGATTGAAAGTGGTGTGCCGGTACATTCCCACCATGTCATCCTCGATCTGGGTTTTAACGCCATTTGGAGTGGTGCCGTGATAGAGTTTTTGAAGAGCGATCAGCTTGTCCTGATACAATGAGGAAAAGTTCTCAATGGTCGCAGTGCGCAGATCTCCGCCCGATCCCTTGACCCAAAGCACCTCGATATCTTCGCCCGTGAGAGGATCGGATTCGATGGCTTTGGTGGAAGTATTGCCTCCCCCGGTGTTGGTGATGCGTTGGTCAGCACCAAGAATATTGGAACGATAGGTGAGGCGCTCAACAGCGCTCATCGGGGCGACTTTTTCGTCGTCCCAACCGTAGTTGACATGACGGAATTCGGAAGGATCGGAGGACATGGATTAATGGGAGATTCTACGCGTAGCTTACGGTAGCTAGGTTACCGGAATTTCTACGACGTTCTTTGCGTTCTGCGGAGATTTTTTTGAGCTATCGGCTATCACGAAAGGCCAAAGCACATGGAGGGCGACTTTGGGACAGCAGCCCGTTAACTTGTGAACCTGACTGGCGTCAGAGAGCTTGTCGGCCAGATCAATGGCAGCACCGTCCTGAAGGAACTTGCCAAAGCGTGTCCCGGTATCGGCAAAGCCCCACGAGGGAACTTCGATCTCAAAATGATCTAGAGCGTTGCGAACACGTTGATGGGAATCTTCCGTCATGAAGCTTCAGGCGACAAAACCTTGTGCCGAAGTCTTTCTGAAACCGGACGAGTTGAAAAGAATCGTTTCGTGTTGATTTAGGCCGGTGGGGCAATCGACTCCCTCTCAATAAAATTCGTTTCAAAAATTGCCTCTTTTGACAAATCACTTCCCCCCCCTTCAATCCGATCAATTAAAAACTCAGCGGCCTTGGCCGCCATCTCCTTGTGTGGTTGCGCGATCGTAGAAAGCGAAACCGACAATTGTTCACCCAATGGAATCCCATCGATTCCCACCACCGAAAGATCCTCCGGCACACCAAGACCCAGATCTTTGGCGGCCCTCATCACGCCGATAGCAGTGAGATCGTTCAAGGCAACAATCGCGGTTGGTCTTTCTACTCTTTCGAGGATCCTACGCCCGACCTCACGGGCCTCTTCGATTTGTGGGCCAGATTCTACGACCTCCACTTTCGCACCGTCAAACTCACCAATGATTTTCTGGAAGAAAGAAGGACGTCCTCCCATCCTTTGCCCTACAGATCTGGCAGCCAAAAATGTAAAACTTCGGTGCCCCAGCTCATAAAGTCTCTCCGCGACACCTTGTAATCCGGTCGAAAAATCTGGCATCACCGCGTCCACCGGCGATTTTCCTGCTCCTGGCATTGTCAGCACAACAAAAGGAAATCCCAATTTTGCCTGATGCTCGAGAAACTCACGATGTTCATCCAGATTACTGACAAAGGCCACGATTCCATCCACATTCCGATGAACGAAATCCTCCAGAGATTTTTTCTCCTGCTCCAGATCTGTCTGCCAACTTTCGATCACCAAATCATATCCCTTGGCTGCGATCTGATTTCCAAAAACCCGTGAAAAATGGGTGAAATAAGGATTCTCCAGATCTGCCACCAACAACCCAATCGTCTGGAAACTCCCTGATCTCAAGGCCACTGCCGCCCGGTTCGGCCGATACCCCAACTCCTTTGCTGCTGTAAAAACCCTTTCCTCGGTTTTCTTCGATGCCCAGGAATTTGGTCGGTGATTGAGGATCGTCGATGCGGTATTCACCGCTACCCCGGCCCGCTCGGCGACGTCCTTCAGTCGAATTTTTCCCGCGGCCATCTTGGCTCCAGATTACTTGTGAGGCAGATGAGTGCAACTTCATTGAAAGCCAAAAGAAACGTTTCATGTGATGGATTTGAGCAATCGTTCCCAGCCTCCGATTCTATCACCCATGCCCTCATCAGATAAAACACCATCCAATGAGTTTGAAAGGCCCTCTGTTCCGGAGGGTTGGCTTAAATTCTGGGATATGAATGCGGGCGAACACGCCCACCGGACTGAATTTATGATCGGACCGCTCTTCCTTGCTGCCGGTGCCAGCCTTCAGAATCTCCTTCTTGGCCTATCCTTGGAAACATCCTCGTCCTCCTTACGGGTTCTGTCATGGCCCTCATCGCAGCCTCGGGATACGAGGTGGTCGCCCGTGTCGCCAATATCGTGGCTCCCTCGATGATCGCGGTCTTCGCAGACTGTGGCTTGGTTGCGCTTCACCAAATGAATATCACTTCTGCCTCCTTGCCCTCAGAAGAGAAAATTCTGGACCGATGCAGTCGCCTCGCCTGGTATGCCCTCGGTAGGGTCGGCATCGTCTGCGTCGTTATCACCGGGTGGGACGCTGAAAAAACTCTAGCGAAATGGCAGCTCCAGTTGCTTGGCGCGCATTCTCCCATGGCAAAACCGAAGCTTCCGACGCGGTCCATACACGCGGAGGCGTGCCACTTTGACTCTCAAACGGGCCCAAGCGAGCCGAAACCTCCAATACGCGTTAGTGTTCATAAGAACACATTAAGGCGCTCTTGATATCAAACAAGCATTAACTTTCGCCAAAATCGCTTGCAGAGGCCCGAACGACCCGATCCACCATAAGCTTCGTCACAATATTCCCCCTGGGGGCTCGCCCCTTGACAGAGATTTCGCCAAATGAAAACAGGCGAGAAACATTACGAAGTCGGAGCGCAGGTCGAAGATGCACGACCACCGTATTGGCCGAACTTTCTTCCTCAGTGTCATGCACCACGAAATAAATGACGCGAGACCCCTTGGTCCCCTTCCCCATGTTGTAGATCTTGTCACGGGTCACTCCACCCGCCTTAAAACGTTTGGCGTAGTAGGGGCCCTCGCGACCTTCACGATAAATCATGGAGTAAAACTTGGGCACGTCCTTGCGGAAAACTGAAACATGAATCGGCCGTTTTCCAACAAAGATTTTATCCGCGACCTTGGTGACCCGCATTTCGGCGTCCAGCGAGAAAATGATAATATCATCAAGCGTCGAACATTTCTCCAGAGCTTCCTCTTTCTTGAGAGAAATCCCCGCAAAACCATTTTTACGATCGAGGTAAAGAGTCTCGCTGGCAACCACCACCGCTGAACGTTTCACAACTCCAAACTCAGTAAGTTCGGTCTTGCGCTCCCGACCCTTGCCATACTTTTTGATGAGCGCTTTGAAGTAGGCGATCGAGTAGCGCGTAATATTGTTAATGTTCTTCTCGGTCTCCTCAATTCGATCTTCGAGACCTCTGATTTCCTCGTCAGCCCGGAAACTGTCGTACCTTGAAATTCGCTTAATCTTGATCTCCGTGAGGCGAATAATGTCGTCACGAGTGACTTCGCGTTTGAGGAGTTTCTTAAAAGGGTCAAGCCCCTTGTCGATCGCTTCGATCACCGCTTCCCAAGTCTCACACTCCTCAATATCCCGGTAGATCCGGTTCTCGATAAAGATTTTCTCCAGAGAACTGTAGTGCCACTTGTCATTCAGTTCACCCAGTAAAATTTCCAACTCCTTAAGAAGAAGGGCCTTTGTCATGAAAGCACAGTTCTTGAGGATTTCGGTCACCGGCATGAAATGCGGGCGGCCTTCGTGAATGATGCAGGAATTGGGAGAAATACCGACCTCACAATCCGTGAAGCCATAAAGAGCTTCACGGGTCATCTCCGCATCAGCACCCGCCGGAAGATGCACTAAAATCTCGACGTTCTCCGCCGTATTATCTTCGATCTTGGAGATCTTAATCTTCCCTTTGTCGTTCGCACTCACGATGGAGTCCATCACTCCCCCGGTCGTCGTGCCGAAAGGAATCGAGCTAATACGAATGAGCTTCGCTTTCACAACCTCGACGTTTGCGCGGACGCGGACTTTCCCGCCCCGGAGTCCGTCGCGGTAATCACTAACATCAATCAGGCCACCGGTGTGAAAATCAGGAAACAGCTCAAAGGGCTGCTTCCGTAAAACGCAAATGCAAGCCTCGATCAATTCGATGAAATTGTGCGGGAGAATCTTGCAGGCCAACCCCACTGCGATGCCTTCGACCCCCTGTGCCAACAGAAGTGGAAACTTCATGGGCAGCGTCACCGGCTCCTTGTTTCGCCCGTCATAACTACGGGTCCATTCCGTGGTTTTGGGATTGAATGCCACTTCCAGCGCAAACGGAGTGAGGCGAGCTTCAATGTAACGTGAAGCTGCCGCACGGTCGCCCGTCAGAACATTTCCCCAGTTACCCTGGGTATCGATAAGAAGGTCTTTCTGCCCTAACTGCACCATCGCGTCACCAATCGAAGTATCGCCATGCGGATGATACTTCATGGTATTACCAACGACATTGGCGACCTTGTTATAACGACCATCCTCCAACTCCTTCATCGAATGGAGAATCCGACGCTGCACCGGTTTCAGACCATCCCCTAGATGCGGCACCGCCCGCTCCATGATCACGTAACTGGCGTAATCGAGGAAGTATTCTTGGTACATCCCGCCGAGCGAGAGGGTCTCGCGTGGGTCCTGGGGCTCGTTCGTTTCATCCATTTCTATGGTCTCAGACAGTCGGTTGTTAAGAAAAGCTAACAATCGGAGCGCAGCGACCCAACAAAAAAGGGCGGGAAATCCCGCCCTTTTTGAAATCGCTGAAAATCAACTGATTCTATGGCGACTCGATCAAGCGGTAGAAACGCCTGGAACTTCCTGCAAAATCATTAAAGAAGGTCAAATCCGTCGAGTCATCCGCATTGTCCGACTCGGTGAAACCTCCCGGAACTGATTCCCAGGCATCAAGCCCGCCGAGGTCATCCGAAGATTGCAGCAACCATATCTTGGTGCCCAATCCCTTGACCGTCATAATCCCCGATCCATTTTCCTGGGTGATGGTTAAGCCGATAATTTCAAGTTCATCACCTCTCGGCGGATCAATCCCACCACCGTTCCCGCCCCCCGGAGTATCATTGGACTCTTCTTGTGCAGGATCAAAGATCCCTATTGCGAAGTTATTACTATCATTCCCATTCCGAAAAACATGACCGGGAACATAGTTTCCGTCCGGCCCTATTGCAGGAATCGAAAGGTCGACCGAGTAGTCCCACTCCGTGCCGCCGGGGGCAATAAAACCGCCCATACCGTCATCGCCATTCGGTTCTTCAACGAGCGCGACACCATCCAGAATTTTAGCCCAAGGCTTTAGATCCAGTTTACCGTCATCATCAGGATCGAGGTCATCACCTTCAGCTCCCGAAAAGTCCGAAACCAAGAGAATGGAAATATTATCGCTGTTTTCAAGGAAGTTCGGGAAAGCGACAAGATCGGGAGTCGACAAAGTCATGAGCTCAGAACCCACCACAAAATAATTCCCGTCCATCGTCTGGCCATTCAGACTAATGACGCGCTCCACGACTCCAGATCCACTCGATTGATCTCCAATTACCACAAGAAAGAGACGCCCTAATTCAACATCCTCGGTGGCTGAGTAAAGCTCTACATATTCGTCATCATCGGTTCCAGGATCATCAATCCGAACTTCGTTAATTCTAATATCAGGAAGTGGAAAAGCTTCGTCATCAGTCACACCAACAGAGACGGTGGCAGACTCAATCAACACATTCGGATCACTGGCGGTTATGGTAACATTCTGGGTTCCATCAATATTAGCATCATCGACACCAGACACCATGAAGGTTCCCATCGTAGCCATCGGATCAATCGTTACTGATGCGGGAACTGTCAACTCGGAGGAATCATCACCAACAAGATCGAAAGTATATCCGATGTCACTGGCGACACTGACTTCGATGGTGATCGTCGAAGTCCCGCCGCTTTCCGGGAAGCTTGCAGGATCTGCCGACATCGCAATTGTCGGGATTGGAGCCTCATCATCTTCAACAGTGACCTGGAAGGACCCCGAGAAGACCCCTGCAGCAGACGCTGTCACAATCACAGTTTGTTCCTCGTCCTGCTCCGCGTCGTCCACCGCATCGATGGTAAAGTTTGCAGACGCTTGCCCCACTCCAATTTCCACGGACGCAGTAACCTTGAGCTCGGTTTCATCGCTACTAATCAAGGAAACCGTAATCGCAGAACCGGTGTCACCCGAACGGGTGACAGTTCCAGTCGCAGCGCCAGCTCCGCCCCCTTCCGAGAAGCTGGCAGGTGTAATATTCATGTTCAGAGAATCACCACTAAAGGGAGATCCGTTATTTTTCAGACCGGGAGTAAAAGCCAATGAACCATCACCGAGTGTCGTATGACCAACGAAAGAACCACCCCCCAAGTCTGGATCAAGTGTCAGAGCTTCATTGTTCCCTCCCTCTGCGCCATACTCATACGATGCCGCTGTGATGAAATCACCATTCTGATCACGGATAGTGATGACATCGCCATTATTGTTTAGGCCCAATAAGCCCGACGAAGAGGTCACAACCACTGCATTTCCAAAAGTTCCAGTTGGCAAACCACCACCAAAAATAACAAGCGCCTGTCCATCAGCAACGATAGTCTCGCTCTCAAAAATATGGCGTTGCCCCGTGTTGTCTTCAATCGACCACCCATTCACATCAACCGCTCCTCCACTCGTGTTAACCAGCTCGATGAACTCATCTTGGGATCCATCACGGGTTCCATCTCCATTGGCATCGCCTGTCAGGTCATTTACAGGATCGGCTAAAAATTCGTTGAGAACCAGCTGAGCGGAAAGGCCCACCGGCAGAATCGCTAGCGAGAGCGGGAGAATCAGTTTTTTCATTAGGAAATGCGAGTTGAAGGAAACGTAAACACGTCCCGCGCCAGTTCTACTCTCTTTTTTCCGCTACGCAAATCCCCATATGAGTGGCGACACCGTCACCTGCCCTACACCTCCGCTGAATCCACGTCATCACGGAGGTTCTCGATGATAAATCCCTGACGGTCAGGAGTGTTTTTCCCCATGTAGAAAGTCAGCATTTCTTTAAGACCTTTCCCCTCCTCCATCTGAACAGGATCAAGGCGAATATCCTTGCCGATCATGAATTTGAATTCATCGGGAGAGATTTCCCCCAACCCCTTGAATCGTGTGATCTCTGGATTACGACCCAACTCCTTCATGGCAGCCTCCCGCTCCTCATCATCATAGCAATAGATCGTCTTCTTTTTATTTCGAACTCGGAACAATGGTGTCTGCAAAATATAGAGGTGCCCTTCACGAATCAGCTCCGGAAAAAACTGTAAAAAGAAGGTCAGCAAAAGAAGCCGGATATGCATCCCGTCCACGTCGGCATCAGTAGAGATCACCACGCGATTATAGCGAAGCGATTCAATATCATCCTCAATTCCCAGAGCCGCCTGCAAGAGCGCAAACTCCTCGTTCTCATAGACTACCTTCTTCGTCAGCGAAAAGGTATTCAACGGTTTCCCTCTGAGGGAAAACACAGCCTGCGTTTCCACATCACGACACTTCGTGATTGAACCACTCGCCGAATCTCCCTCCGTCAAAAACACCGTCGTGTCCTCCCGACGCTTGTGCTTCGTATTCAAATGCGCCCGGCAATCCCGCAGCTTCTTGTTGTGAACCTTCGTCTGCCGCGCCCGATCACGAGCCAGCTTCTTCACCCCACTGAGCTCCTTCCGCTCCTTCTCCGCCGCCAGAATCCTCTTCTGAATCGCCTCCGCCACCGGAGGATGCTTGTGAAGGAAGTTGTCCAACTCCTCTTTTAAAAAATTTCCAATAAACGTTCTCACCGTTTCCCCCTCGGGAGCAACCGTTGCTGATCCCAATTTCGTCTTGGTCTGGCTCTCGAAAACCGGTTCCTCGATCCGCACCGAAATCACTCCCGTGATCCCCGCCCGGATATCCGACGGATCATAGTTCTTCTTATAGAACTCGCGAATCACCTTCACCATCGCCTCTCGAAACGCCGCCAAATGCGTCCCGCCTTGCGTCGTATTTTGGCCATTAACGAAGGAATAATAATCCTCGCTGCTACTCGCGCTATGCGTGAAGGCCACATCGATATCCTTCCCGTTTAGATGAATGGGATCATACAATGGAGCGTCATCCATCTCCTCTTTGAGAAGATCCAACAAGCCATTCCTCGATTTGAATTTCTTCCCATTGAAAATCAACGCCAACCCTGGATTCAGGTAACAATAATACCGGCACATCTTCTCTACGAAAGCTACCCTGAAATTCGTCCGCTTCGGAAACACCGATCGATCCACATCAAAGGCCACGCGCGTCCCCCCCCCTGACGGATCGGCCTTCGGACTCTTCATCTCTTCGACAACCTCACCCTTCGAAAACTCAATCGCCTTCGTCTTCCCGTCCCGCCACGCCTGAATCTCGAAGAAATCACTCAGCGCGTTCACCGCCTTAATTCCCACCCCGTTCAGACCCACTGACTTCTTGAAAGCCTCGCTGTCATACTTCGCTCCCGTATTAATTTTCGCCGCGCAATCCATCAACTTCCCAAGTGGAATCCCCCGCCCATAGTCACGCACCTCGACCCGTCCCTCATCATCAATAGTAATCGTGATCTCCTTCCCGTGCCCCATCACGAATTCGTCAACCGAGTTATCCAAGGCCTCCTTCAGCAGGATATAGATGCCATCATCTGGCGAGGAACCGTCTCCCAACTTCCCGATGTACATCCCCGGGCGCATACGAATATGCTCCCTCCAATCGAGGCTCTTGATGTCGTCTTCGGTGTAACTCGCGGCAGCAGCCATACAAAGAGAGTATTTAAGTTTTCCAAAGCATCAAGAATTCTCTCCGGACCTCATCCAATTCCAAACCCATCCCTCCAACTCACGCGCCCCCTCCATCAGAGCAAACGAAACCAGATTCACATTCTCCCCGGCTCGTCGCTGGACCCAATATCGCGGTTCACCGTTCACCTCTCCCGACGGACTTAGATCCAAACACCATCCCTAAAACGATCAGCAGGTCAAAAAACTCCCCATCCATCTCCAAAGAATCACCAGCCAGCCGGTCAAACACCAAGTCCAATTTCCTTCCGTCCTCGCTATCGTATGAATTTACTAGGCATATCCCTTTCAAATCGCAAAGTCTTTGAACCGGTCCAGCACCTCACCGTTATGCAAAAATCTCTCCGGGGCTTCCAGCGGCCATTTCAAACTGCTAACGTTCCTCCGGCATGACCCCCGAACTCTTCTCACCCAAGCCTTCCCTTAAGATTTGTGGCGTCACCACCTTGGCCGACGCCACCCACTTGGCTGATCTCGGAGTCTCCGCCCTCGGCATCAATTTCTGGCCATCCTCCAAGCGATACTGCTCGCCCCAAAAAGCCTCCACCATCGCCTCCCACGTCGCAGGCGACATCCTCCGCGTCGGCGTCTTCGTCAACAACTCGCGCCCCCTCGCTGTCGACCTCATCGATGAATGCCTTATCGACGTCGTCCAACTCCACGGCGACGAAACCCTCGACGACATCCGCTTCTTCCTCGACCAAAACATCCCCCTCATCCGCGCCGTCTCGGCTGAGAAACTCCCTAACTTTGAGCTTCCCCGCGAAAACTTCGCCCTTCTCATCGACACTCCCGCCGGCAAAAACTACGGCGGCACCGGAAAGACCTTCGACTGGTCTCTCGCCCGAGACTTCGCCCGAAACCACCCCGAAACCCCCGTCATCCTCGCCGGTGGCCTCACCCCCGATAACGCCGCCGAGGCTCTTTCAACGGTCTCCCCAACAGCACTCGACATCGCCTCCGGAGCCGAAATCTCCCCCGGTATTAAAGATCTTAAGAAAGTCCAAGCCCTTCTCACCATCATCAACCAAGTCTCATGAATGCCCTTCTCGTCTTCCTCGGCGGAGGCCTAGGTTCCCTCGCCCGCTACGGTCTTTCCTCCGGCGTCCAATCCCTTGCCGAAAAAACCTCTCTCCATCGCTTCCCCGTGGGCATCCTCACCTGCAACCTGCTCGGTTGCTTCCTCATCGGAATTCTCTTTGGATGCTTCACCAACAAAACCACTCCCCCCTGGGTCTTCCCCCTCCTCGCCACTGGCTTCCTCGGCGGATTCACCACCTTCTCCACCTTCGCCAAAGACACCCACTCTCTCTGGATCTCCGGCCTCACGCACCTCGCTTTACTTAAAATCACACTCTCTGTCGCCCTCGGAGTCGCTGCCGTCTTTCTCGGCATCAAACTCACCCACGCGACGTAATACAACGTCGTGTTTAAAAAGAAACGAATGCCGGAGTGACCATCCGAAAATACAAGAGATGACAATGGAGTGGTTCCGGCACCACGACTGAAGAAAAACGCCTCAGCTTCCTATCGGTAGTCGACTGAAACAAGTTCGCGAAGCGCAAGGTTCATCGGCCTACCAACTTCTCATTCGTCTCTTTTAAAATGCCGAGTGGTCTCAACTCTTTCCGCATCTTCACATGCGGCAGCCCGATTTCCTCAAAGACCTCTCCCACCCGCTCATAACCGAGCTTCTCATAAAAATCCGCTATATTCATCCGCGAGTGCAGCTCACACGTGCGCACCCTTTCCCCGGCAAGTTGCCCCTCGATCAGTTCCATGAGACGACGCCCGTATCCTTTCCCTTGGAAAGCCTTCGCCGTCGCGATCTGCCTCAACTTCACCTCTCCCTCCGAAAGCTCTCTCACCGCCACCACCGCCACTGGTTGATCCAACAGATAGAGACCAAAGTGCCTCTCCACTTGTTCCCACTTCAAATCATCCACCGTCCACCGAAGCCCCAACGGCATCCTCAGTTCCAGGAATCGCAGGCGCAATAAATCCTCATATCGAGGCGACCCCACCGTCACCTCTTCCAGTCGAGCCAATTCCACCGTCGCTTGAATCCGCGGCCCGAACTTCACGGCCACCAACTCCATCACCGGACCAACTCCCTCCATTCTCACGTAGATCGAATTCTCCTCCCCTTCCGCCGCCAACTGTAAAGCCGTTTCCTGCCCTCGATAGCTCACCGAAAAGAATAATGACAAGGATTCTCCCTTCCCCAAATTCGAAACCTTCCCCATCAACGTATTGAGCTGTCCCGGCCGAAAAGACCTCTCCAGCGCCCCGTCCAACTCCGCCACAAACTCCCGGAAACTCTCCTTACCAATCGCCCCCGCCATCCACCGCCCCGGCTCCTCTTCAATCTCCCGTTCTTCCGCCATCACATAATCAGCACTCGCAGGCTCCTTAATCACCCGATCCACCACTTTCCCAAGCACCGACTCCGCAAACCACCTTGTAAAACACCAAAACACCTTATCTCCCTACCACACCTGCCATAAAAATCACCCTCAACTCCAACCAAAATCTGAGGATCCCTGGCCTCAG